>LULM01000248.1_pt1 | contig 12719 bp, 14 predicted proteins | sample 728151 | NCBI WGS metagenome assembly LULM01 (sample SAMN03860289, study PRJNA289734) | marine metagenome | biome: seawater column; feature: ocean; material: water; isolation source: Red Sea water column Station 149 - depth 200m | place: Saudi Arabia: Red Sea | collected 2011-10-15 | depth 200 m
CTTTACTTCTTAATGCATGAGTTATGTTGTCAGTATAATCTTCAACAGCAACTGCAAAATCATAACTTGGCCAAACTCGGTATTTTTCTTCCAAACGTGGATGTCTTGCATCGTTGATTCTAAAAAGCACAGGATCTCGCATCACAGTATTCTTGGATTGCATGTCTCCACGGAACCTGACAATTGCTTCCCCAGGTTTGTATTTATCAAACATTTTTTTCCATCTATCTTCATTTTGTTCAAGATTACCTGCACTACATTCACAAGACACCATCTCTTTCCTGTTCTTGCTTATAGTATCACGTTTACACGTACATACGTATGCATGATTTTTTTTTATCATCTCCATGCATTTATCATAAAGCAATTCAATGTCATCAGATGTATTTTTTTCCTGATCAAATTTTATTCCAAGCCAGTCTAACCCCACTTTTATGGCAGCCCAATATTCTAACCGTGTATCCTCCGGATTAGTATCATCAAATCTTAAAACGAGCTTTCCTCCATACATTTTCGTATATTCCTCACTGATTATAGCTGCTTTTGCGTGACCAATGTGAGGATATCCATTAGGTGCAGGTGTAAATCTAGTTACAACCTTACCATGTTCAGCACCATCTAACGGTGGTAAACCCACGCGTTCCTCTTTCACAGGTTCTTTCACGTTAAGAATTTCAGGGAAATTATTCTGAATCTCAGTTTTTTGTTCTTCAATCGACATTCCATTAACCTGAGAAACAATTGATGCAATTTCAGGGATCGCTTCCTTGACATTGTTTTTGAGTTCAGGTATTGTTCCTAAAGATTTTGACAGGACAGCCTTGTCCTTTGTCTTACCGTCATGCTCAAATGCATTCTGTAAAGCTATTTTTCTAATCTCTTTCTTTAAATTATCATCCAAGCTACAAACGCCTTTTGATAACAAAATCCAATAATGAAATTATTTCATTTTTTGCAGGACCAGTATATGCTTTGAGTGATTTTTCAGCTTGTTGTGCATATTTCAATGTCATGCTTCTCACTTCGTCTTCTACTCCCAATGAACGAATTACATTGACTGCTAACTTGATCTGTTGCTTTGAAGCTTTAGAGTTTCCAAAAACGCGCATTATTGTTTTCTTGTCCTTGCCTTTTGCTTTCTTTATTGCAAGAATAATTGGAAGTGACTTTTTGCCTTCGCGTATATCGTTTCCTACAGGTTTTTTCGTAATCTTGCTGTCACCAATAATTCCAATAAGATCATCCGTAATTTGGAATACTATTCCCAAATTCCTTCCAAACGATGAGAGGTTTTTTACATCCTTTTCCTTTCTTTTTGCGCAAATTGCACCCATAGCACATGAAACCTCAAAGAGTACTGCTGTTTTCTTTTCAATCATTTTGATGTATTCTTTCCCAGTTGGAATCCTCTTGTTTTCAGCAAATTTAATGTCATCAACTTGTCCCTCACAAATCTCAATGCATGTCTTGGATAATTTTGATATTAGTTGTGTTGTATAATTGGTAGATAGTTTTGATTTGGATGAAATCGTATGATATGCCTTTGAATACAAAACATCGCCTGCCAGAATTGCTAGTGGTATATCGAATTTTTTATGTGTAGTTGGAACCCCATGCCTCATCTCATCATTGTCCATAATGTCATCGTGTACCAGCGTGAAATTGTGAATCATCTCAACCGCACTAGCTGCTGCGATTGCATCAGATTGCTTTCCACCAAGCATTTGGCAACTCTTTAAAACCAAAAATGGTCTTAGGCGCTTACCACCGTGAAGTATTAGATGTGAGGCTGCATCGTACAGTTGTTTCGGGTTGCCTTTGAGTTCTTTTTTTAAGAACTTGTTTACAAAACCTGCATTTTTTTTAATAGAATTTGTAGCTTTCAAGGCACTAATCTCCAATTGTTGTCAGGTATGTAATGCTTAATTGCATTTTCATATACATGTTTCAAATCATCTGAAGTCCATTTTGTAATTAAAGAATTGAATTTTTCCAGCGTATTAGGGTCAGAATCCGCAAGAAAGTAAAGTGCGATTACCATCCATGGGCAATATGCATCCTTGTTCTGTTCAAGTTCATTTTTCAGTTCATCTGGGTTAATCCATTTGATCTCAGAAATTTCATCTTTAATCAAAGACGATTCGTCAAAACTACCTATTGTCCCAATCAGCGTACCACAAATTTCATTTTCAGAACCAATATCCTTGTATGGAACGTGATATTCGAATTTGTTAATGTAATTCATCTTGCAGTCTATTCCTATCTCTTCTGGCATCCTTCGTTCTGCAGATGATACATAGGTTTCAGATTCTCTTGGATGGCTTGCAACAGTTCCATCCCAATCATTTGGCCATAGCATTTTGCCGTCACCCCTTTTTGTTAACAGTAATTTTCCATCATCATTGAATATCAACGCAGTAAACGCCCTGTGAAGCTTTCCGTTCGGCAAATGACATTTTACTTTCTCTTCTTTTCCAATAGGATTATCATTTTCATCTACAAGAATAACATATTCTTCCATTATATCACCTGAATAGCGTACCTTCAAACTTTTTACCAGAAACACCATCAGTGATTCTTTGTGGTTTGTTACCGTTTACGAAAAACACTTTCAAACCAGATTTTGACATTTTTGTAGCCTCTGTGATTTTTCGAGTCATTCCACCAGTTACATCCATTTTGTTTTTACTGATTGTCGGTTTTTCCTTTTTGAAATCATAAATCAATTTTTTTGACTTTGTATTAGAATACACCCCATCTACATCTAGAACAAAAATTGAAAGTCTTGGTTTCAATATTTTTCCAATTGTAGTCATTATCACATCACCAGACAAAATGTAAGATTTTTTCTGACCGTACCACAGTGCATCACCATATGTGACTGGAATAAGTCCTGACTTTGCAATTTCACCCATTCTCTGAATCTTATTTCTAATTGGTTTATTTCCATTCATGAAATCAGTAGGTGGCATCGAGTATGTGTTTAGTCTGTTTTTTGCTGCGTTGTCCAAGATAATTTTGTCCAGTTCTATCATGGAGTTTTTTACGACTGAGAGTCCTTTCAAGCTATATTTTGCAGGTTTTGTATGCATACCATATTTCACAGACCAGTAATGACCGTAAGAGCCACCACCATGAACCAAAATCATTGGCTCATTAATCTTCTTGATTTGTTTTAGAATATTATCAATTGTCTTTCTTCTTGCCGATTCTGGTTTTTCCTTATTTGTGATTATTGAACCACCCAATTTTATTAGAATCATTCTTCTATCATACCCCACACTACTCCCTTTGTATCAATTTTTGCTGAAAAACATTCCTTATCCTTTCCTAAAAGTGCAGGCACTTTGTCCATATTATCATCCTGGACTAGTGCAATAATACATCCACCATCTCCGGCCCCGGTAATTTTTGAACCCAAAGATATTTGATTTAAGGAATTTATCATATTCCGTAATGTATCATTTGAAATTTGTATCTCTTCAAGATATTTCTGGTTCTCTGACATTTTTAATCCCAATGTAGTAGAATCATTGTTTTTCATGGCTGTAATTACTTCATCGATTAATCCGTTTTCAAGGTCACATAATTGTGAAAACCTCTCTTCATCATTTTCCTTAAATTTACTGACTCTCTCAACACTATTCTTCGTGCTGTGTGGAATCATTGAATTTGCTATTACAAGATTAATCTGAAAAGTACTTTCAATTTTTCTAGTTCCACTAGATTGATCATATTCAATCATCCCTCCATAAGTACAAACAGTACAATCTGCACCAGATGTATTAGGAAAGATTTTTTTTTCGGCTTCTATTGATAGATTTAGGATCTCTTCAGAGGATAGTTTGTTAAATAATTCGGAGATTGAAGCTGCCGCGGCAACACAACATGCTGATGATGATCCAAGTCCTACTCCAATTGGAATATCAGAATCTATTGTAATTTCTAACCCACTCACGTTTGGTTCTGAATTAATTATTTTATTTGCCAAATAAACAAACGGTTTAAACTCAGTCTTTACATCTTCATGTGATGATAGAATGGGTACTTCAATTGTTCCTAATTCTGAATTTATCTTTATAGTTTTATTCTCTGTAAAAATTGTGGTTACTGTCACTCTTTTGTCTATTGCAGCAAGAATTGCCTTGGTTCCATGAACAACAAAATGTTCTCCAAAAAGAATTATTTTTGCCGGTGCTGACGCTATTGATTTCAATATTTTGGTTTAAGATATTGCTCTATAATTCTTCTTCCACTTCAGCAGTCTTGGTTTCAAAGTCATCAATTTCATATTTCATTTCTTCCGAATCTTGAAGAATTTCACGAGCCAAGAGCCAGTAGACCGTTGCAAGGGATTTTCTTCCTCTGTTATTGGCAGGAATCACCAAGTCAAGTTCTGATGTAACATTATCAGTATTAGCAATTCCTATTACCGGAATTCCTGCATTTGTAGCTTCGGTAACCGCTTGAGCATCAACCTGAGGATCAGAGACTATGATTAGTTGTGGTTCTGAATAATACGGAAGTGTTGGATTTGTAAGTGTTCCAGGCATAAATCTTCCTAGCATTTTTCTTGCGCCGGTCAGTTCACAGAATTTTTCAATTGGTGTATTAGCATATGTTCTTCCAGAATACACAATTACTTTCTTCATATCAAATTTTTTAATGAATCTGCTAGCAGTTTCAATTCTGCTTAGGGTTATATCCAAATCAAATAGGTAAAGACCCTCAGGACTGGCTTGTGTAATATATGGAATCATAAATTTTGTCTTTACTTCTGTTCCTACACGTATGCCAGTGGAAAGAATTTTCTTTTTAATCTCCTCATGTTCAGTCTGCTGGCTCATTTTATTTTTAAACCTCTGCCATTCCTCGTATTAAATCATGCTCTGAAAGACGAATTAATTCATTTAATTTTGCAACTCTTTCCCCACCAACAACACCAACTTTGAGCATTTTTGAATTGGTTCCTATTCCTATATGAGAAATTTGTGAATCTGTTGATTCTCCAGAGCGATGTGATGTGATCAGCTTAATATCATTACTTTGTGCTGTCTTGGCAAATTCTAACGCATCGTATAAGCTTCCTGCCTGATTTACTTTTAAGATTGCAGCATTACATGACTTCTTTTCGATTGCTTTTTTTAATATCTCCTTGTTTGTTACAGTTAGATCATCACCAGTTATCATTGTTTTAGGAAATTTTGATACCAGTTCAGACATATCATCAAATGCTTCTTCATGTACTGCATCCTCTGCATAGATCAGTTTGTATTTTTCAATAATACCGGCAGCAAATTCAATTTGTTTTTCTGGAGTATTTTCAAACCCTGCCCTTTCATATATGTAAAGTTGTTTTTCTTCATTCCACTGTGTTGACGATGCAAAATCAACTCCTAAGGATACTTCCTTACCTAAAGTATATCCCAAGTTTTCACAAGCTTGTGCACAAAGCTCTAATGCCTTTTCATTATCACATTTTGGAGCCCATCCACCTTCATCACCTCTTCCATTTGTAAAACTGGGGTCTGTTTTTTCTATCACGTTACGTAATTCCTTATGAACTTTGAAATTAGTTTCAATGGCATCCCTAATTGTTTTGGAGCCCGTTGCAGAAATCAAAATTTCTTGTATGTCAGGTGTTCCAGGTCCTGCGTGTGCACCGCCACCTAAAATATTCCCTATCGGAATAGGAAATCTGTAATCATTTTGCTCTGAAATTAATTCAAACAAAGGTTTTCCAGCTGATTTTGCTGCTGATTCCATTGAAGCAATTGTGACTGCATAAGCTAATGCTCCACCAGCCTTAGAATAATTAGATGTGTTATCTATGGATTTAATCACTTCATCAATTGATTTCAAGTCGTTTGATTCAAGTTCAAGAAATTTTGTTGAATTTTCATTTAAAATACGAAGGCTTTCCTCCGGACCGCCTTCTGGGAAGCTAACAGCCTCATACTTTCCAACACTTGCACCAGATGGTGCAGCTGTTCTACCAAGATATTGGTTGTCAGAAATAACGTCAACTTCTATAGTTTTAGTACCTCTACTATTGTGAATTATTCTACCTTTAATTGACGAAATTTTAGCCAATCTATTCTAACTCTGACTGAATTTCTATATTCCTTTTGTACATAGCTTCATAGAATGGAATTACTTGTTGTATTGTTTCTACCGTGGTTAATAGCATTCTTCTACAACAGTATCTTTCTATTCCTAACGAATCTAATATTTTTGCAGGATCTTCACCTGATTTTACCCTATTCTGATATTCTTCAAATTTATCAGCCACAAGATTACCGCACGTAAAACATCTTACCGGTACTAACACATCTGCAAAGACAGTTAAGGATTATAAAAACCATACATGGAAATTATTTGCGGGTGTCGCCCAGCCTGGCCAAAGGCGCTAGCTTGAGGGGCTAGTCTCTCAGGAGTTCATGGGTTCAAATCCCATCGCCCGCATTTCTTAAAATTATGTTATTTTTTCGTTAAAGCTTTGACGAAATGGTTTCTTCTAATTTCCTCAGTAATTACAGCTCGCGTTTCTTCTACAAGAACACGGTTAACATCCAATTTTCTTCTTGCTTCTCTTACAATTTTATCATACATTGCGAATGGGTACAGAGTTTGATAGAGATTCTCCATAACATTAAAAATTCTATCAGCTTTCTTTAGTTCTCCATTTCTTATATTATCTAATACAAATCTCTTAAGCTCGCCAATGCAGTCAAGTAATCCTAGAATGTATGCTTCCTCTGATACTTTTAGAGATTTTAGTGAAGGAATTTCCTTATTTTCTACAATTGCTAAAAATGAATGAGCCTCGACAAATTCCTGTTCAGGTGTGATTAAATATTTTTTAAATTCATTCTTTGCTTTTTTTTGGTTTACTTTTAAAACTGATTCCGCTTTCTTGATTTTTTGTCTAGCCAATTTGAGATCACCCTTATGAGCTGCTATGATAGAATGACTACATAATATTACAACGTCTCTAGTATTTTTTATCAAAAATTCCCTTGATTCATTTGAAGTCTTCAGAGATTTTGAAATTCCTTTTAGTGATGATTTTACGTTCTTCAATGCCATAATTTGTTTTAAAAAAACTGGGATAAAGTCGTTTGCAAAAGCTCTTAATTGCCTTATTAATTTGATTTAGACATGTGCATAACCGTTCAGCAAATGATGCAGATTGAGGAAAATGGTCATCAGATGGGGTTTTTGAGAAAATTTATGATGGAAAACGCTGGTGCAGCATCAGTAAAAAGATTAATAGAAAAATTTGGAGATATTAAATCAAAAAATGTTCTAGTTTTTGCTGGACTAGGAAACAATGGAGGTGATGGTCTAGTAATTGCGCGACATTTATCAGGATATGGTTCAAACGTAACTGTTTTTCTTTTGGGTGAACCAGATAATATTAGATCAGAAGAATGTTCGTGGAACTGGAACTTGCTAGAAAAAATGAAATCAGTAAAACTGTTTACTGGTGGAAATCTTGATCACCTCAACAATTTAGAATTTGATATAATTATAGATGCAGTTTTGGGAACTGGCATTTCTGGTAAAATACGCGAACCACAAGCATCAGCTATTACATTTGTCAACAAATCAAATGCATTCAAGCTGGCTGTAGATGTTCCCTCTGGAGTCGATCCAGATACTGGAAACAAAAATTCACCACATGTTATATCAAACATAACGGTAACATTTCATAGAATGAAGGTAGGTATGCCAAAAGCGCAGGATGTGTGCGGTGAAATTTTTGTTGAAAAAATAGGAATTCCTATCGAGGCAGAGATTGGTATTCTATGAAAGTATATCAAATTCCAGTAGGTCCAATGCAGAACTTTTCATACATTGTTGAGGATACATCTACACATGAGGCAATAGTGATAGATCCATCTTGGGATTTAGAAAAACTAACAAAAACTATTGATGAACAAAACCTCAAAATCAAGTATATTGTTAACACTCACTGGCATGATGATCATACTAGAGGAAACGAAGAACTGTCAAAACAACTTGGTGTAAAAATTATTCAACATGAAGCATCTCAACTCAAAAACGATTTGACAGTTTCAGATGGTGATTCAATAGAATTCGGTTCTTCATTTCTTATGGTGTATCATACACCTGGTCATTCAAAAGATAGCATATGTCTCCTTGGTGGAGGGAAAATTTTTACAGGTGATACACTGTTTGTTGGAAACTGTGGACGAATTGACTTACCAGGTGGTAGTGCCAAGGAATTGTATCATAGTCTGTTTGATGTTATTGCAAAATTTACTGACGGGTTGGTTTTGTATCCTGGCCATGATTACGGTTCATCTTCAACATCTACTATTGGGAAGGAAAAACAAACAAACCCAGTAATGCAAAGGATATCTGAAGCAGAATTTATTGAACGGATGGGTGGGTAATTATATCTGATATCAAAATTCATTGCAACGAAGAAAGAGGGCAAGAATTCATTAAAGATGTTGAACAGAAAAGATTTCTTTTTTCATTTGTAACTTCCTATACAGAAACATGTGAAATTCCTGGGATTACAGTTGCTGGCGCTGATGCTGACTTCGTTAAATTTACCCCTGCTGCAGATGCGGAATTTCTTCACTATGGTTACTGTAAGAGTATAGATATGATTCCAATGACACCTGACGGAAAACCCACACCTGCACTTCTAACCAAGGCAGCTTTGGAATCTGCAAGCATACCACAAGTCATTATCGATGCAGGAAGTAAAATTTCTCCCAAACTACCGTATTTTCAAACTAATATTGCTCATGGAAAGAATATAGCCATAGAACCTGGACTTGACCAGTCTAATGTTGTACATGCAATTGATTATGGAAGAATACTTGGTCGAACACTAGGTTCATGTACTGATTGCCTTGTAATTGGGGAAAGTATTCCTGGTGGAACCACAACTGCACTTGCTGTTTTGAAAAGTTTGGGAATAGACGCCCAAGTCAGTTCAAGCATGCCAAAAAACCCTCAATCATTAAAGAATGGAGTTGTTGCAAAAGCATTAGAACGCTCTGCTTCTAAGGAACCATATGATGTTATGGCAAACGCTGGAGATCCAATGATACCATTTGTTGCCGGCATGTTAAGTACAGCATCAGAGATTACAAACGTAATTCTTGCAGGTGGAACTCAGATGGCTGCTGTTCTTGCTATAGCAAAATCAACAGGATATGACGAAGGCAAAGTTGCACTAGGAACTACATCATACATAATTGATGATAAAACTGCAAACTTGTTGGATATGGTAAAATCGATTTCAGATATTCCTGTTTTATCTATTAATCCAAAACTAAAAGATTCAAAGTTTGATGGTTTGCGTGCTTATTCGAAAGGATTTGTAAAGGAGGGAGTTGGAGCTGGTGGAAGCATGATTTCTTCAGTTCTCAAAACTGGAATTGATTCAAAAAAATTACTAGAATTAATTGACAAAGAATATTCACGAGTTACTACTTCACAGTAACTGACTTTGCAAGATTTCTTGGATAGTCAGGATTAGTTTTCTTTTCTAGTGCAGAGTAGTATGCTAAAAGTTGGATAGGGATAATTTCGATTATAGGGTATAGTGATTCATCAATCTCTGGAATTTCAATCCAATAATCATATACATCACTTTTTTTATTTGATATTCCAATAATTTTTGCACCTCTAGCTTTGATTTCATTAGCACTGTTTAATGTGTCGTTATAGGTAGAATCATCCGGATTAATTATTATCACATATACATTTGAATCCATTAAAGCTAGTGGTCCATGTTTTAACTCTCCACCTGCTATACCCTCTGCATGAATGTATGAAAGCTCTTTTAGTTTTAGAGCAGCCTCCTTTGCAATTGGAAGATGAATACCCCTACCAAGAACATAGATGTCTGATACATCTTTAAGATCTTTTGCTATCTCCTTTATTCCTGAATGATTTGATATAATTTCGGAAACTGTAGATGATATTTTTTTCCAGTCTGGGTTAATACAACCATTGCATAATTTATCAGTTATTTTGTATAGTATTGCAAGTTGAGATGTAAAGCTCTTTGTAGCAGCAACTCCAATTTCTGGCCCACAGTTTAATCCCATGACTAATGATGATTCCTGTGAAAGTGATGAGTTTAGATGATTTACAATTGATAGAATATTTGTATTGGATTCTTTGGCAATTTTAACAGCCTCTAATACATCAGCACTTTCACCACTTTGTGAAATAGCAACAAGTGTTGAGTCAGACTCAATATCATCTGGTGAAAACGGTAATTCACTTGCAATTACAGTACTAATCTTAATTTTTGCAAATTTTGACATCAAGTATTTGGCTATCTCAGCAGCATTGTAACTAGTTCCACTTCCAGTGATGTACAAATTTTTTGCTTGCTTTATACCATCAACAAATTGCTGGACTTGATCATTATTTCCTGCTTGTGATATTGAGTCAGGCTGTTCTGAAATTTCCTTCAGGGTAAAGTGTGCATAATCTCCCTTGTAGACGTCTGCAAATTCTTTTGAAACTTTCGTAATTTGATATTTGACAGACGAACCGTCAAAACCATAAATGTGTATTCCTGCATCATTTAGAATTACAAAATCTTCATTATCTAGGTAAATTGCATCATCTGTTTTTTCTATGAAACCAAGTACATCGCTAGACAAATAGTAACTATCTTTTCCTATACCTACAATTAGTGGTTCATGAAATCGTGCGCCAGCAATTGTACCATCCTCAAAAATTACAACAAAAGAATAATGTCCTTTCAGTTGTCCAACTGTTTTAATAATGGCTTGTTTGACATCTGGAATTTCATCAAAATTAAGCTGAATCAGGTTAGCGATAACTTCTGTATCTGTTTCACTATGGAAATCAAAGCCTTTTTTTTGTAAATCTGATTTTAATTCTTCATAATTTTCAATTATACCATTATGAACAATTGCAATTTTACCGGAGTTACTTTGGTGTGGGTGCGCATTATTTTCAGTTACTTTACCATGCGTTGCCCATCGTGTGTGACCTATACCAGTGTTACCAGGAAGTTGATCAAGTTGTACAGAATTATTTACTTCAACAACTTTCCCAATTCCTTTTCTAAGAAGAATTTTATTCTTTGATTTAGTCGCAATGCCTACACTATCGTATCCACGATACTCCATTCTTTGTAATCCATTGACCAAGATTGGTGCTGCAGAGTTCTTTCCACGATATCCTATAATTGAACACATTTTGATTCTTAAAAGATTAGATTTTTGTATATTGATAAGCTTAACTTATGATTATTCAGTTGATTCTTTCTTTGTGTCTTGTTTAACTGCCTGTTCTTCATTTTTAGGCTGTTCATTGGTTTGAATTTCTAGATTTTCTGTTTCAGGACTTCCCAAATCCGATTTTGGTTCAGATAACATTTCATTAAAGTGAGATTCTGGTGTTAAGTGAATTTTGTTTTCTTCTGCCGTTTTAACAACGTATGATGGAATTGTAACAACATTATCTCCAATCATTATATGTCCATGGACAATTGCTTGGCGCGCCTGATATGGAGTTTTAAAAAATAATTTCCTTTGTGTAATAGTTTGTAAACGCCGTGACAGTAAATCATTAATCTGTAGATTTAACACATCATCCAGAGTTGAACCCTCATCAACTAACCCAATTTTTGTAAGTGATTGCATTAGTATAGGTTCTTTTCTCTTTCGTTCTTCTTGTCTTAATGCAAGTAAAGAACGAGCTTGTAATCTAACTCGTGATAATTCAGTTTGTGTTTTCCACAACTCCTGTTTTGTTTTTAATCCAAATGTTCCAAGAGTTTTTAATTCATCCATCTTGAGATCATAATTAAGTGGACGTTTTGGTTTTTTCCAAACTTTTCTTGATGTTTTAGGATCTCCCATCTGAACTACCTATTTCTTTTTATCAGCTGCAGGTGCTTCTTTCTTTTCAGCTGCAGGTGCTTCTTTCTTTTCAGCTGCAGGTGCTTCTTTCTTTTCAGTTGCACCAGCTGCTCTAACTGTAAATGCAATATCTGAAGTTATCAGATGTTTATTCTCACCCGTTTCAACATCTTTTCTTCTGTTTAGAAACCAAGATGGAAAATTAGATGCTGATGGGTTTTTGATAATTTCTTCAATTGATTTAATTTGTTCTTGTGACAGATAACCCATTCTTTGATTAGGATTTATTTTTAAAACGTTTAAGATTGTGTTTGCAAACATATAACCGACACCCCTTATCTGTGTCAACCCAACTATCATTTTTCTCTCTCCAGGAATATCATTTCCCACGATCCTTACTATATACTGGTATTCAGCGGTCAAGTATCGAGATTTTCAGTGTCCTAGATAAAAACCATACTAAGCATCTGGATTGTTTTAACCTGATTTAAGATAGAATTATAATTTTCTTCTCTAAGATTAATGTGATGTCAAACGATGATTCAAATGAAAGCGAGAAAATTCTTGAATCATTATTTGAACCTGATAATGCTGAAATTTTATTAGAATTAAAAAGTGGTCCAAAACCGTTATCTATTCTCACAGAGAAAATTACTATTTCAGAAGTGGAACTTGATGAAAAATTGTCATATTTAATGGAACATGGTTTTGTTAAAAAAGAGAAAAATAATAATTGTATTTTATATTCACTTGATGCTGAAAAATTGGCAAAGGTATTAGAGAATGATGATAATTTCAAAAATATTGATGATGGATTAGCGA
>LULM01000226.1_pt1 | contig 12684 bp, 12 predicted proteins | sample 728151 | NCBI WGS metagenome assembly LULM01 (sample SAMN03860289, study PRJNA289734) | marine metagenome | biome: seawater column; feature: ocean; material: water; isolation source: Red Sea water column Station 149 - depth 200m | place: Saudi Arabia: Red Sea | collected 2011-10-15 | depth 200 m
ACTAATATTATTCATTAAAAATTAAATTATTCTTCATCAAGCATTAAATTTCCCCTATCTAAGATTGCAGCCTACATGCGGATATAAGGCTAACAAAGATATTTAGTATATACTAATTAAATTTATTTGCAAACGCATTTTAATGTTTTTTACTATTTTTAGATAATCAGTCAACAATTAGGAGGAAAAAGCCTTTATGGATACTTAATTAACTCCTTTGGCTCGGGAGTCATGCATATGAAATATAAAATTAGCTCAGCACTGCTAAGAAGACTAAAATTATGGCAGGGAATTCAAAAATATTTTTACAAATAATTCTATTTTGATAGAATTGAATTTAAAAATTTTTCATATTAAGTGGAAAACCTTTTTTAAGCTCAAATTCTTCTCTAGACAAAATGTCTACTGATACTTCAATGGACAATGCCAACTCTGGAGAAGAAAAGGAATATTCATATTAATTTTTCAGATATAATTATTGAAAAATGCAACGACCCCGAGCATTCACATCCTCCACTGTCTCAAAGAGAAACCCCAGAAGATCCGGAAAAACTTGTCAATTCAAACTTAGATAATTCTTTTCTTGTTTTTGGTTATCAAAATCACTTTGATATTTCTTTCAAAGTTATTTTTGATAAACCTGAAAAATTTCCTGATTTTTTATTTACACACTTTCCGCCAGCACGCGGCCCACCACATATTGAAGTTTAAGAGTCTTTTACAAATTTTATAACTTCTTTAATAACTTCAAATAGTAAGCTAAATATGAAAAATATTTTTATTGTACTGGTGTGTCTTTTTGTGTCCTTTCAAATTTCAGCACAGGATCGTCAAAAAGATACTCATGAGCATGGTGCCGCAAATTTAATGTTGGTCATTGAGGGAGATAAGCTCCAGATAGGGATTGAAGTACCTTCCGAAAGCCTCATTGGCTTTGAATATTTCCCTAAATCACAAAGTGATCGAAAGAATTTTAATGAAGCAATCAAAATTCTCTCCGATCCTTCAAAAATTTTCTCAACTCCCGATGATGCTGAATGTCTTTTAGTAGGCTTGAACGTTTCACAAACCTTATTCTCCAGCAAGGACGAACACGGTCATGACGATCATGATGAACACGGCCAAAAGGAAAAAGGATTTTGGGATAGTTTATTTGGTCATGACGACCATAATGAGCATGGCCATGAGAAAAAAGACGAACATGGTCATGACGAGCATGATGAACATGGCCATGAGGATTCAGAAAAAGGAGGAATTCACTCTGAATTCCGGTCAAACTATTCCTGGAATTGTCTTCATACAGATGAGATAGACTCAATAGGTAATAAACTTTTCTCTATTTTCCCTCGCATTGAGGAGATTAGGGTTAAATGGATTACAAACAGCGGGCAAGGTTCGCTTGAGATAGAGTCTGGAGATAATCAAATAAGAGGTTGGTAATAAACCATGGATGAAGCCATTATAGATCTTAATAACTTATGCTTCCGCTGGAAAAATTCCGGAAGCATGCTGCTTGATATTCCTCAGTTTCGAATGAAGCAGCATGAACATGTTTTTTTGCAGGGACCCAGCGGGTGCGGTAAATCCACACTTCTTGCGCTGGTTGGTGGAATCCTGATTTTGGAATCCGGATCACTTAAGGTGCTCGGACAGGAAATCAGTGATCTCTCACGTTCCGGTAGAGATGTTTTCAGGGTGGATCATATTGGCTTCATTTTTCAACTTTTCAATCTTCTTCCCTATCTTTCTATTGAGGAAAATGTAATGTTGCCTCTGAGATTCTCAAGCATTCGTGCCAAGAGAGCTGGAAGGACAAAACTTGATCGAATAAACGAAGCCCGCAGGCTCTTAAAAGATCTAGGTCTGGAGGAGCAGCAGGCAGAGAACAGCCCAGTTATTGAGCTCAGTGTAGGACAGCAGCAAAGGGTAGCTGCAGCAAGGGCTCTTATAGGTAGCCCTGAGTTAATAATTGCAGACGAACCAACATCTTCTCTTGATGCAGACCTGCGTCATTCTTTTCTAGAGCTTATATTTGAAGAATGTAAAAAATCAGGAAGCACTCTTCTTTTTGTAAGTCATGACTCTTCACTTGGTGATTATTTCAACAGTAAAGCCTCAATGGAAGATCTAAAAAATACAACAAATTAAGTCATAAATGCTGAATATTATACTCAGAAGTTTGTGGAATCGAAGAGGCACCGCGTTGCTAACCATCTTTTCTATTGCTGTTAGCATTACATTGCTGCTTGGTGTAGAAAAGATTCGGAAGGGGGTGAGGACAAGTTTCAGCAGTGCAGTTTCTGGAACAGATATTATTGTTGGAGCTAGGGGAGGTCAATTGCAGCTGCTTCTGTATTCTATTTTTCGCATAGGCAACGCTCCCAACAATCTTAGCTGGGAGAGTTATGAAGAACTTAGCGACAATCGAAGAGTTAAATGGACAATACCATTCTCGCTGGGAGATTCACATAAAGGTTACAGAGTTTTAGGTACTAACCAGGATTATTTTAAGTATTTTCGTTATGGCAAAAAAAAGAATTTGGAATTTTCAAAGGGCAAACCATTTTCAGAAGTTTTTGATGCTGTGATTGGAAGTGAAGTGGCAAAAAATCTCAATTATCAGTTGAATGAAGAAATTATTGTCGCACACGGAACTGGGAAAAAATCATTTCTTCAGCATGATGACAGACCATTTAAAGTAACAGGTATTCTTAGCCCTACAGGAACTCCAGTTGATCAAACAGTCCATGTAAGTCTGGAAGGAATTACTGCCATGCACATTGACTGGGAAAGTGGTGCCCCTCCAATGGAAGGAGAAAACCTAAGTATAGAAGAAGTTATGAAATTAAACCTAAAGGCTGAGGAAATAACTTCATTTCTTATTGGCCTGAAATCTAAAATTCATGCCTTTCAAATTCAGCGTAAAATAAATACCTATAAGGAAGAACCACTTAGTGCCATTTTGCCTGGAGTTGCTCTTCAGGAGCTTTGGAATATACTAAGGACTGCAGAAACAGGATTAAGAGTGATAACCTGGTTCGTACTTTTTGCAGGACTGCTTGGAATGATCACTGCTTTATTATCAGGACTTAATGAACGCAGAAGAGAGATGGCAATCCTGCGTTCGGTTGGAGCCGGACCTGGTACAATATCTTTTTTGCTGATCTTCGAGTCTACATTTTTAACTCTCACAGGTATAATTTTTGGCCTGCTTATTTTATACATTACTTTATTTGTCTCACAGCCTATTTTAGAGGCTTACTTCGGATTATTTATCTATGTTGATTCCCTAAGTTATAAAGACCTGATTTTGCTGGCTTCAATTGTCTTTGCTGGAATGTTGATGGGATTAATTCCGGCAATTAAGGCTTATCGTCAGTCGCTTGCAGATGGAATGACGATACGTCTATAAAGAAAATTTGTAAACATAAGATGAAAATAATCATCTCTTTCTATTTTTTCTTTTCACTTTTAACAATCTCTTCTCTGGCTTTCAGCTCTAATTTTGAGACAAAAGAGGTTACTTGGGCTGAGTTAAGGAAGTTAAACTACAAAACAGGAGAGATGCCAGAAAACTTAAGGCAGTTAATGGGCAAATCAATCAAAATACCCGGATTCGCTGTTCCGCTTGAAGGAGATGACGGTTTTGAATATATCGATGAATTCCTTCTTGTACCATATTTTGGAGCGTGTATTCATGTCCCTCCTCCTCCGCCAAATCAAGTAATTCATGTTATTTTGGATAAGCCAGTACATTGGGAAGTGATTTCTTTTGCTATCTGGATTACTGGTATTCTGGAAATTGGTGATTACTTTATTGAAGGATCAAATGATTTTGGTGAGCAGATTTATGATACTGAAACCAGCTACCTGATAAGGGGAATGAGCGTTGAGGAATATGATTAACTAATAAGATGAGTTCCAGAGAATGAACAAACGCAAATTGTGTTAAATATCTATTACAAGTTCTACATTCCAGCAACTTGTTCATCAGTGGGTTCCGCACAGCAGTACCAAGGTTCACTCATAGTAGGCACTGGATTGCTTTCAGCACACTCAGGAGGGAGCAACGGCGCAGACTGTTCACAAGCATTATGTGCTAAAATCCAAACCTTCTCAAATATTTCCCTTCTGCTGGAGCCTTCACTAACTCCAAGCTGGATTGCTTCATAGACTTTGGTCTGCAGATCATCTGCAAGCGGATACGCCGATTTCCAGTTGTAGCTCAGTTTTTCTGCATCAAAATCAGCCAGGAATTGATCAATATCTTTCAACTCTAAAATCCTACTCCCCTCCGGTATTAGTAGTCTGATACCGAGCTGAACCGGCGATACATTTTCAATCAGATCCAGTTCGCTGATCATTGAAAGAAGATCAACAAATCCAGAGGGAGTGGTCCATGGATGAAAAGGGATGAATGTAGGAGAAAGTGTAAGATCTATGGTATTTGTAAAGTGAACAATATCTATAAAATCTGCTCTTGTATGACTTTTTTCCAGCTTAGAAAGAACATCATCATCTACTTCCTCAACTGCTGTGGTAACAAAAAGACATCCAGTTTCAACCAACAGATGAAGTTTTTCTCTGTGAGCAAGCAGGTGCTCTACCTTGATCGTGACGTCGTAAGTAAGGTCAGGGTACTCCTGGTGAAAAGACTCTATCAGCTTTACAGCATGTCCCGGCCCATTAAAGAAATCAGGATCCCCGAATGTAATATGTTCTGCTCCAGCCTCGACCTGCTGGTGTATGTCTTCCATTACCACATCAGGTTGGACCACAAAGAATCGACCGTTATAAACAGGTACTACTGGGCAATGGCGACAAACATGTTTACAGCCGCGCGTAGCTTCGGTATAGCCGACATTAATTGAATGGTTTCCCCCATTTATTAGTTTGGCATAGTGGTTTAAATCCGGAAGATTACTACGCTTTGGCTTGCGGAATTTTTGCCTTTTAAGTGATACCAAGTCTGAGTCACTGACAAACGCTCTTCCAACTAATTGCTGATAAAGTTGTACTAGACCATCCTCAAACTCCCCTGAAATTATTGTTTTGCCTCCTAAGCTGCGGAGAAGATCTTTATTAATTGTTGCATATAGTCCGTAAAAAGCCAGATGGGCGCTGGGATTAATATTTTTGATTTTCGGAAGGACTTCAATTGCAAGCCTGGTAGCAGTATGCATTGGCAGGTATATTGCGATTAATCCTGCAGAATTTAACGCTTCTTCATCTATGCATTGCACAGACAGATCTATGCACTTTACAGTAGCACCCTCATCCTCCAACCACCTGGCGGGGCTGGCAATACCAAATGGTTGATGACCCAGGTCATAAGTATTTATCAGGCAGACTTTCAAAACAAAAATTTAATTCTTTTCTTCTATATTGAAGTAGATCAAGTAATTTAAAATCAATAATTCAATTATACAAAAACTAAGTGATAAAAAAACAAGCATCAATTGAGAATGAGCATTATTCTCACGACAAATACTGAATTAAAGGAACAAAGAAAATTCAATAGATTACGAAGAGATGTCTCATTTTAGTCCATTGTTAATACACCCCAATCCAGGCAACCTTTAGATTGAAATTGCCTGACTGTTTGTCCGAGATCATTAAACCCAGATTCCTGATTGCCTCCGGATCAAGTGGGGCTACATCTGAAAGAATTCTTCCTCTGTAGGTAGGAACAAATTTGCTGAAAGGCAGACGTATTTCCTGCCAATTTTCATTATTTGTCTGAAAATAGTGACGGTAGGCTACTCCATCAAAATTATTGCCGATTCTACAGCGAAACTGGTATGTTTTTCCATCTCCCCAAACCTTTATGACAAAGCCGTCAAACTTTTCTATTCCCCAATTCTTATAGGATGATCTGACGGAAGCAAAACCGCCTCCATAGTCCAGTGAAACATTTCCGTTAAATAACATGAATCCTTCCGGACTAATACTAACTCTCGAACGTGAAACACCGCCCATTACATTGTCGTTAACCACCATCCATTCAACAGAATTAATAGGTGGATCAAAGTTAACAATAAGCCTATGCTTAGTACTTGATTTGATTTCCATGGGCGCTGCACAAAGAATAAAAAAATTAGTAATTAGAACTGAAAATTGAAGTAAGTATTTATTATTATTTAAATTCCCAATCATTTTAAGTTCTGAATCATAACTTGGGATAATGAATAAAAAAATTTTATTTGTTTAAATACCATTTAAATTGAATTTCTGGAATTCCATCATCTCCTTTTTCTTTGTAAGCAGCTTTTCTAAACCCCTCGCGATGATAAAAACGATGGGCGGACTCATTTGCAGTGTGAGACCAAAGCTGGATATATTCTCTCCCTTCTTTAACTTTATCGAGAAGAATCTTGCCATACCCTTTACCTGGAACATAGGAATACAATGCCACAATCTGCGATAGATCCTTATTGAATGAAACATAAGCTGAAACAGGATTCCCAATTACCCATAATTCTCTATATGGGATAGCTTCCTCTATCATTTTTAAAAGTTCATGTTTAGAATAAAGTCGAGGAACCCATTTAGTTGTTTTGATCCAGTTGTTTACAATTTCAGCACATCTATCTGCGTCATCTATTAAACCTTTACGTGGTTGATCTGTCATCAATTCTATTAAATCTTTTAAAAAACATCACTTAAATATCAGTTATTAAACTGTTATTAAAAATGGATTTATTTGAGCATTTAATTAGATTTATACTTGTATCATAAAAGAGAGTTATTTGGGAAACTAAACCTGGATGTTTATGGAAATGGTTGTGCATAAATAGAGAAATATTTTAGGTATCAGCAATTACCCCTGATAGGTCGAGAAGGCCAGAAATAGAAGAATTTTAGATTAAATGAACTAGGAATGATTAAACAAATAATAGCTATAGGTGGAGGTGGGTTTGGAAGAAACCCTGGTGAAGGAATCATTGAAAAATATATTGTAAATCAGTCTGAAAAAGAAAAACCAAATATTTGTTTCATCCCTACAGCAACCGGTGACAATGAGGAATATAAAGTAAATTTTTACTCAACATTTAGTAAATTAAATTGTTCACCAACCCATCTAGATTTTTTTAAACGTACTCCTAATCTAAAAGAGCTTTGTCTCTCTCAAGATATAATTTTTGTTGGAGGAGGTAATACGAAGAGTATGCTTGCTGTCTGGAAAGACTGGGGATTAGTAAACATACTAAAAAAAGCTTACGAAAAAGGAACCATTATGTGCGGTGTAAGTGCGGGTGCAATTTGTTGGTTCGAATACGGGATCACAGATTCATGGGAAGATGAATTAAAAATAATTAATTGTCTTGGATTTGTTCCAGGATGTTGTTGTCCTCATTATGATGAAGAGCCAGAAAGGGAACCTTCTTTAAGAAAATTTTTAAATGAAGGTACTATAGAGAATTGCATCGCTATCGACGGAGGATGTGCATTACATATTAAGGATGGAGTTGAAAAAAAAGCTATAGCTTTTGCAAAAAAAAAGAATGCATATTTAGTTAAAAAAAATGATGAAGTAATACTCAAGAGTCCTTATTTGAGAGAGAAAATATTCTAGTTAAATAATGTTAAAGAAAAGAAGGAGAGAAATAATTATTCAAGATTCAGGTATCAAACTTACTCCATAAGAATGGAAAGTTATAGATACATTTGCACCCGTAGGATGCTGAGTTTGAATTTGGTTGTCAACAACAAATAATTCTCCAAGTTCACATTCCACAGTGTATTCAAGATGATCACCGAGATATGATGACTTAAGTATAGTTCCTGGGATTCCGTTTTCAGTTCCGGATTCATGTAAACAAATGGACTGTGGTCGTATTGCTGCCATAGCATCTCCGGGAATCAATTCTCGGCGAGGTAATTGTAATTGAATCCCTCCAATATCCACTTCAGCATTCGAACCATCGATTTCAAGAATTGTTGACTTTACTAAATTAGCGTCACCGATAAAATCCGAAACAAACAAGTTGACAGGTTCTTCATAAAGCTGCTTAGGTGTGCCCTCTTGTGCAATTACCGCCTCGTTCATTACAATGATACGATCAGAAACTGCTAAAGCTTCTTCCTGATCATGAGTTACGTAAATTGTTGTCAAACCCAGTTCCTGCTGTAACTCACGAATTTCCTCACGAACCCTTCTTCTAAGCTTTGCATCAAGGTTAGATAGAGGTTCATCAAACAACAGTACTTCAGGTTCCAGGACAAGTGCACGTGCCACGGCCACCCGCTGCTGCTGTCCTCCGGATAACTCGCTAGGCAGACGTTCCCCAAATCCAGAAAGACCAACCAGTTCCAGTCCGGTTTGTGATTTTTCTTGTACTTCTTGTTTGCTAAGACGACTCATAGTCAGTCCATAGGAGACATTCTGCATCACTGTCATGTGCGGGAATAGAGCGTATGACTGAAAGACCATGCTAACATCCCTGTCAGATGCAGATATTTTAGTGACTTCCTTGTCGCCGATAAAGATATGCCCCTCTGTTACCATCTCCAGTCCTGCAATCAAACGTAGCGTAGTTGTTTTGCCGCATCCGGATGGACCAAGCAAAGTTACAAGCTGACCTTTTTCGATTGAAAAATTAAGGTTACGCACCGCCTGAACATCACCAAAAGCTTTGGTAACATTCTTAAATTCAACTGCAAATGAATCAGACATATATTTTTTTGTTTAATTAATTGATTGCATCATTCCTAAAACTCAAAAGAGTCCCGGCGTCCAAGTTCTCGTTTACCCACTGTTATTTGGATGAGTCCAATCGCAGCAAGCATTACAAGGATAAGTACAGAAGAATATGCGATCGCCAGTCCATAATCGCCAAACTCCACTCTACCAAGAATGTAGGAAGTCGCCATGTCATAATCAGCACTTACCAGAAATATTACCGCGCTTATTGCGGTCATAGCCCTCACGAAGCTGAATACCAGTGCAGCTATCAATGCTGGTCGTAACAGCGGTAATAGTATTCTTCGCAAAGTAGTAAATGACTTGGCTCCTAGGGTAAGTGATGCCTCGTCAAGACTGGGGTCAAGCTGACTCATAGCCGCAATGCCTGCACGGATACCTGTAGGCATATTCCGGAAAATGAAACAAACGACAAGGATTACACCTGTTCCTGTGATCTCAATTGGAGGAACATTGAATGCCAATATGTATCCTACACCTATCACAGTTCCCGGAATGGCAAAGCTGAGCATTGTCAGGAACTCAAATATATCTTTTCCCCAGAACTGCTGTCGTACAAGAATGTAGGCAGTCAATAATCCAAGGCCTGCTGTAATTGGAGCAGAAATAGCTGATATTTGAATGGTTGTCCAGAATGAATTCCAGGCAGCACCTTCCCACAAAAGTCCGTGTTTGTCAGACCAATATAGGGAAAATTCGGCTATGTAATGTTTGAGCGTGAAATTATGCTTATATCCCCATGTTTCCACGAATCCCCCAAAGAGGATCATACCATATACAATTAAGCTCATTGCTAAGAATGGAAAAGCCGAAAAATAAGCTAACCATGTGACACGCTTGGGAAGCCTGACATGCACTCCTGCATCTCCTTTACCAGTGACAGTTGAATAAGATTTCTTTCCTAGCCAGCGACGCTGTGCATAAAATGCTGTTAGAGTAAACATAAGCAGTACAATTGCCAGCACTGCTGCCATTCCTGGATCTCCCTGAGCTCCTACAATGGAGAAAAATATCTGAGTTGAAAGTACCTCAAAATTACCCCCCAAAACCAACGGATTGCCAAAATCTGCCAGGCTTTCTATAAAGCCCAGAAGAAAAGCATTAGCGAGTCCCGGACGCATCAGGGGGAAGGATACCGTCCAAAAAGTCTGCCAACGTGAAGCCCTAAGGGTTTGAGAAGCTTCCTCCATTGAAGGGCTCACGGCTTCAACTACCCCAATTAAAACAAGGAAGGCTATAGGAGTATATGCTAATATCTGTGCGATTAGGATACCTGTCAGCCCATAAAGCCATCGACTTGGTGGTATTCCAAATGCCCACTCTAAGAAAACATTCACTACCCCAGCTCTTCCAAAAAGAAGTATAAGTGCAAGGCCTATCACAAATGGTGGAGTAATGATAGGGAGCAGGGATGCTGTGCGAACGAATCCCTTTGCATGCATCTTTGTCCGGGTAACCAGCAGAGCGAATGCCAGACCAAGCGCAGTAGTTAATGCCCCAACCAATACCCCCATCAATAGAGAGTTCCAGGCAACTCCACAACTTAGATTACTACTGAAACAGTCCAGTCCCCAGATACTGGGCGAAATGATTTTTTCCAGAAACAAAGAAAAAACGTAATTTCCTTCGTCATCCTGAAGTGCATTGATAAGGATACGTCCTACCGGGAAAAAGACAAAAGTGGTAATAAGAACAACACAAAATCCTATTGAACCGCAAACAAACTCATCTCCCTTGATCGCACCTCTTGCTGCCAAACCTTGTGTGAACATGAACAAGAATCCGCAGCATACAAGCAGAGCTCCATATCCCATTCCAATTTGTCTTTGTTCCGTTGGGCCAAAGACTTCTACAAGAAATTCCCAACCCCAACCATGAAGTCCAAGAATGAAGCCCTGTGAAAGAGTAAAGACAAAGCCTAGACCTCCGCAGAATAACAATATAAGAGCGTAACGTGAATCAGACCTTGGCAAGCTTAATACGCTTATCGGAACTAACATGGCCAGACCTACAGGCCAGAGCCACCACCGCTGGTGAATTATAATTTGAAGTATTCCAGGAGAGTATTCGTGAAATGTAGGATATCCGTCTATAATCCAGATAAAACTCCAGAAACCATCATACGCTGCGTACCATGGCAGAATGAGAAAGCCCACCCAGGATATTCCGAGCCATATCTTTAGAGTGAGGTTATCTTTGCTTAAGATCCCCGGAAATCGAAGTGTGGTTTCCGGGGAGATTAAAGGTGAGGTCACCGAGGCAGAACCTTAACTTCTTTGTCCCATTTTTTAAGTAGGCGGGTACGTTCAGCCTTCGAACCATATAAGGCGTGGTTGTAGTCTATCAATTTAATACTGCTGACATCTGGTGCCTCAGGAGGACTGACAGCATTTTTATTGGAAGGTACCTGAAAAGATTTCACTTGTGCTGACATGCTCTGAACATCTGCAGTTAAAGCGAAATCAATGAATTTCTTTGCACTATCTAGATTTCGAGCACCCTTGATGATACTTGCTGATCCTATTTCATATCCTGTCCCTTCACATGGAGCTACTGCTTCAATGGGAAAACCTTTTGTAGCTTGCTTAACGGCGCCATGAACAAAGACCACTCCGATTGTAATCTCTCCACGGGCAGAAGCTTTTATTCCGGCAGAACCTGATTTTGTATACTGGCTGATGTTTTTGTGCAAACCCTTCATGTAATTAAATCCACCATCTTCCCCGAAGAGTTGTACCATTGAAGCTAAAGTTGTGTATGCAGTTCCCGAAGTACTGGGGTAAGCCATCATTATCTCATTTTTGTATGCAGAGTGCAGCAAATCGTTCCAGCACTTTGGTACAGGCATTCCTTTCTTAGCTAAAAGTTCCCTGTTGTAGCCATAGCCCAATGCCCCCAGATAAATACCTACGGTTTTCCCTCCGGTAGCCTTGTGTGGTGTAATTGCCCAGTCGTGCAGTTCTTTCAACTTAGGCGAAGTGTAAGGCTGTGATAGCCCTTCCTCTGCAGCCTGCAAATGCGGGTCTCCAGTTCCGCCCCACCATACATCTCCCTTAGGATTTGATTTCTCAGCACGAATCTTAGTCAGGGTTTCCCCTGAACTTGCTCTTGTCATCGCAACTCTAATGCCGGTACGCTTTTCAAATTCTTTTTTCATAAGTTCACACCAAGGAATATCTGTACTGCAATAATATGTTAGTCTTCCCGCCGAAAAAGCAGGAAGTGCCATCAATACAAATAACAATGAAAAGAACATCATGCGAAATAATTTCATAATTCCTCCAATTTAAGGTTCAAAAAAATGGAAATCTCACAATTAAGATATCCAGGTTGCTGAATCGTAAATATTTTAGAAAATAATGTCAATTAATTTATTAATTTACGGACACAAGATTTTGAATGAAATTCAAAAAAACAACATTTATGTCCCATTATTTTTCAACGGTTTACCTGAAATTAACCTTGAACTCATGAACATGCTAAGCAATAGCCCTGGAAACAAAATTGTCAATCCTGTTTTTAGATTAGTTGCATCAGTAAGGAAACCGATGATAGGGGGCCCGACTAAAAACCCTATCAATGCAGTTAAGGAAAGGAATGCTATGTAAGAAGCCTCTTTTTTATCGTCGATTGAAGACGTCGCACTGACAGCCAATGGGAATCCGACTGAAACTCCAAGACCAATCAAAACAAATCCAGCGAAAGCCAGCCATAATTCATCAGCTTTAACCAACAAAATTAAACCTAGGACGGATATGTTTACAAATATTACTGCAACCTTAATTGTTCCCAGTTTAATTTTCAAACTGTCACCAAAAAAGCGTCCGAATGCAACAAACGCTGCAAATAATCCAAATCCGTAGCCCGTTCCGTGAGATTCAGGTCCCTGCATTTCCTTAACATAAACTGAAGCCCAGTTAGCCATAGCTCCTTCGGTCATGGAAATTCCAAAAGTAAAGAGACAGATACCTGTTAATACC
>LULM01000294.1_pt1 | contig 12682 bp, 14 predicted proteins | sample 728151 | NCBI WGS metagenome assembly LULM01 (sample SAMN03860289, study PRJNA289734) | marine metagenome | biome: seawater column; feature: ocean; material: water; isolation source: Red Sea water column Station 149 - depth 200m | place: Saudi Arabia: Red Sea | collected 2011-10-15 | depth 200 m
GGTATTGACATAAAGCCGGTCTCCTTGATCATGGCAGCAAGCTTCTGCATCTGGACTTCACTGATTGAGCTCTTCACAAGAGCCTGGTTTACCCCATCCTTCACCTCGGTGTACTGAATATCTCCATCATTCTCTATGATCAAAACCTGCGTTATGTCTGCCACAGATTTCTCCGTGACTCCAAATGACACAACACGCAGGTCGTGCTTGGTGAACTCGATGTAGATATTGTCATTAGGATTGATTGCAGATGTTGGAATTTCTTCCATGGTAAGCATTGGTATAACAACAAGAACTGCCAAAATGACTGGAATGGCGGCAACACCTATCATAACTGGCTTGACCATTTTCATAAAAGCTACATTTTCGCAAATAAGTCTTGGTAAAATAACTTAAAATTCAAGCCAACTGAATTCAATTCGTGGGGTCGTAGCCTAGCCTGGTAGGGCGACAGTGACTACGAAGTTCACCGCTAAGGGCTCCAGAAGGGTAATCTAAACTACTGACCAACAGATGATGTGAGTTTGGAGCTGCGAAGAAACCCGTAGGTCATCGGTTCGATTCCGATCGGCCCCACATTAGTTCTGTTTCTTTCTTAGAAAGTTCATGGCAGAGCCAGCCTTGAACCATTCCAGCTGGAGTTCATTGTAGGAATGGTTTAGAATTATTTTCTCAGACGTATTGTCTGCGTGAGTTATGTTACACTCGACAGGCTTGCCAGGTGCAAGTCCATCCAGTTGTGTGATGCTAATCTGGTCATCCTCACGTATCTTTTCATAATCATCAGGATTGTCGAACGTTAGCGCAAGGACTCCCTGCTTTTTCAGGTTTGTCTCATGGATTCTGGCAAAGCTCTTTACAATTACTGCGGTGCATCCCAAAAATCGTGGAGTCATGGCAGCATGTTCCCTGCTGCTTCCCTCGCCATAGTTGTTGTCGCCAACTATGACCCAGGAGATCTTCTCTTCCTTGTAGTGTCGTGCAATCTTTGCACAACTCTCAATCTCATTGCTAATCATGTTTTTGGCCTGACCCACTTCGTCATTGAATGCATTGACTGCACCAAGCAACAAGTTATCACTTAGTTTATCCAGGTGTCCCCGAAGTCTTAGCCAAGGGCCGGCTGGTGAGATGTGGTCTGTTGTACACTTTCCTTTTGCTTTGATCATTAGATGTAAGTTATTGAAATCATTTCCATCCCATGCGCCAAATGGTTCAAGTTTTTGTAGTCTTTCGCTATTAGGGTCAATCAACACCTGCACAGATTCCGGATTATCTGATGGAGGAATGTAAACATCCTTGGCATCTACGAATCCATTTTCAGGTACATCTGGTGCACTTGACGGAGCATCAAGCTTGAAGGTTTCCCCGTCAGGTGAAGTAATGGAATCACTTAGTGGGTTAAATGAAAGATTTCCGCCTAATGCTAGTGCAATCACCAACTCGGGGCTTGCAATGAAGTTCATTGTTTCTCGCTTTCCGTCATTCCTGCCTGGAAAGTTACGGTTGTATGATGTTACGATGGTGTTTTGCTCTCCCTTCTTAAGTTCCGGTCGAGACCATTGCCCGATACAAGGACCGCAAGCATTTGCAAGAACTGTGGCGCCGATTGATTTTAACAAATCAATGTGTCCGTCTCTCTCTATTGTTGCCCTAATCTGCTCAGAACCAGGTGTGACAAGTAACGGAATCTTTGCCTTGATTCCCTTTGATTGTGCTTGCTTTGCTAGGTTTGCAGCTCGAGACATGTCTTCGTATGATGAGTTTGTACAGCTGCCAATCAGTGCGACAGATATGTTATCAATGTAATCGTTCTTCTTCACATCATCAGCTAGTTTTGATATTGGTCTAGCAAGGTCTGGCGTGTGCGGACCAACTACATGTGGCTCAAGTTTTGAGAGGTCAATCTCTATTACTTTATCAAAATATTTAGAGTTAGTTCCGCCGGAGACTGTCAGTTCTCCCGCAACATACAGTATGATGTCCTTTGGTGCAGTCCAGCCATTCATCTCACCCTTGAGGTAAACGCCGACTCGTTTTGGATACAACAACTCCCATGGCATTCCAGCCATCGTCTCAGCTGCATCAACACCACCAACACCAATGGCCAGCATGCCAAGACCGCCAGCGTTTGGTGTGTGGCTGTCAGTTCCAATCATCAGACCACCAGGGAACGCATAGTTCTCTAAAATTACTTGGTGTATGATTCCCGCACCCGGCTTCCAAAATCCTACGCCATATTTGCTTGCGGATGATTCCAAAAATTTGTAGACCTCATTTTTTTCATAAATTGCCAGCTTTGTGTCTGACTTGCCCTCCGTCCTTGCCTGGATTAAATGATCACAGTGAACAGTTGTCGGAAGCGTTGTAGATTTTAATCCGGTCTGCATGAACTGAAGCATCACCATCTGGCCGGTAACATCCTGAAGTGCAACCCTGTCCGGTTGCAAGAAAACATATTTTGCATCGCTGTCCAAATTTTTTTCGAGAAAACTTTCTTCCAAATGTCCCGCAAGAATTTTTTCCGTTAGTGTCAGCGGTCTTCCCACTGTCTTTCTATACGCTGCAATGTTTTTTTCTAATTTTGAGTAAACGTTTTGAACCGTCTCTGCTGTTGTGTTAATTTCAATTTTTTCCAACAATTTACAGTGGAATTTTTTATTTATAAACCGAATTAGCAAGTTTTTGCTATTTTCGTATACAATTATAAGAGAAAAACGCTATTTTGAATGAGTGCTACGAGTAACTTTTTTGTGTAATTTTGTTGAGGGGTACATTTGGTAAAGAAGGGATTTCCTAGTTTTGGTATAACACAGTCTGGCGCATTTGTTGCCGCCCTGAAAAACTACAACCTTCCTGATTTCATACTGGCTCTAGTTGCCAAGGATTGCAATTCAGATCTTCTGGAGCGCGGAAGAATTGACGACAGACTTTCTAGCATGAATGACGAGTCTCTTGAGTTACTACACAAGGTCTTTGTCGAGTGCGAGGAGGATGCAGATGGCAAGTATGCACAGTACAGATTCTTTGCATATGTATCAAGCATGTACCACAAGTGCGAGGTGTTCATCAGCGAAACAATACCTGGCAAGTCTGGCAAAAACCACAAGATGCCAATAGCTATCAAAAACAACGGCATGTACGTCGCTGTTGGCTTTAACAAATCAAAGGGACATGCCGTATCAAAAAAGGACGTGGTAAAGTTCTATGACGTTGTCACTGATGTAAAAAACGGAGAGCATGGAACACAACTTGTTGATGCAATCTATGGTTCATCAGCAGGATTCAAGGGAGAAGCCATAGTAGAATTGGAAAAGTTAAGCAAGAAGATAGACCCTGATGAGGAGTTCAAACTTAACTTTAAAACAGCAAACTTTGAAAACAGAATTTATTCTGTTACAAAATGTTAAACTAACTTTTTTTCGTAAATAGGTCCGTATTCATAGCAAGGAATGAAGGTTTCTCAGAGGTTATCTCAAAGTCCTCCCCATACTGTTCAAATTCAATCCCACCGAAGAGATGCTTCTGCCAAATCTCATGAACGTCCTCGATGTATCTCTTGTATCCAGACTGACGTAATAGCTCATGTGCAATCTCGTGTGATACGGCAGTACAGTTTTTTTCTGCAAGAAACAATTCGTCCATTCCATCCTTTGGCTTTTCCCACCTGATCATACCAAAATTTTCTGCATGATATCCCTCGCATGTACAGTCTGTCCATAATGGTCTAAAGTGACACAGATAGAAATGATAAATGTCCTCGCCGCGTTCCTTGTGATCTTTTAACAATGAATGAGTATCAAGTCTTTGAAGTATTATTCTTGGTTTGGTTATCATCTCGTCACACTGTATATCAATGTCCATGGAAAATTTTGTTTTAATCCATGACTTGAAAAACTTGGACATCTTTTTGATATACTCAAACTCTGCATCGCGCATGCCGAGATCCTTGTCTTTGATTACAAAAATAAAATGTAAAAGCATGGTAATAGTCTATGATTGACCTTCGATTCCCATAAGTGTTAGAGTTGACCTAATCGCCTCTATCTTTCGTATCTTCCAGGTTATTGTCTCACGCAAGTCCTCAACGGTTGAAGATTCTATCTTTCCTAAAATGTCATAAGCACCAAATGTCCCATGCACTTCGATTATGCCGGGCAGGCTCTTTAATTGTTTTATGATGGACTCTTCAGAACCTAGTTCACAGTTTATCAGAACGTAAGCTATTGCCATGTAATGTTTACCAATTTGCAATATATCAATGAAACGATAATTTTCACTGCGACATCTTGATTATCTTATCCCATATCTTTTTTGGTACGGGCATCACCGACAGTCTTCCAATTCTCAGTAGCTCCCAGTCCTTGAATGACTTTTCTTGTTTCATCTGTTCAAGTGTTACGGGATTCTTGAATTGTTTTTTGAACTTTACATCTACTGCGATGAATCTTTCGTTGTCTTCTTTGGGGTTTGGATATGGTTTTGATGTTACCGTCATGATTCCAACAGCCTGGCGTTCATCACCAGTGTGATAGTAAAGTATCTGGTCTCCCTTCTTCATATTCCTCATGTGTTTCAGAGCTAGGTTGTTATGCACCCCATCCCACATTGTTGTTTTGTCCTTCTGCAGTGCAGACAGACTGTATCCTCTTGGTCCGCTTGGTTCTTGCTTTGCTAGCCAGTAGTTAACCATCTGTTTACAAATACAAATTGCCAGATTTAGATTTTTGCCAAAATAGTGTTCCCCGGTTCTGACTCACAAAGAGTCATTGGTATTAGCCATACCCTCCTCTTTGCTCTGAAACCGGGGAAGCGCCCATGTAACACACCTGGGTGAATTAGAAATCATGTGAATCATTACGATCTGTATCATCCTAATCCGTCTGTGTGCATGCTCTCTTCATTGGGCAAGATAAATTGCAGCTAATCAAATATTAATCCAGATAGTTTTATCTCAAAACCAACTACCTTTGTTCTTATCCTGAAGTTTTCAAGAACCTTGGAATCAAGTTCGCCGATATAGCCAACTGTCTTTCTGTTTATGATAATCTCCGCAACCCTGCCCTGTGAGAAAAGTGCGTGACTTGGCAGCGCCTTTGTTTCGCATTTGATACTAAAACCAATCCGTAGGAGAGATTGTAGGATGGCCTTCATCTCCGAAAAGTTCGTCTCCTCCGAGGCTGTAACACACGCAAGGTTTGCTGTCTCCTTGATTGGAGAACCCTTTGAGAAAACTATGCCGGATTCAAAAAACTTCTGTGGGTATGTCTCGTGTATGTTCTTTGATAGATTCTCCAGTAGCCCAGGAAGAATTGAATCCCTGAGTATTGTATGTTCCTGGCTCTTCGAGCTTGTGACGGAGATTATCTGTGACGAGTCTCGGTTTGTCATTTCATACAAGGTCTGCTCGCTTGTCAGTGTAGAGTTCAGAGTCTCCATGAAACCAAACCCAGTCATTAATCGGCTAGTGGAATCAAGTTTCTCAGATGTTGGATTCTTCTCACCAATGTGTACAGATGCGGGCCATGCCGGCTTTAGGTTATCAATTCCATAACCCAGTGCAACCTCCTCAACAATGTCCATCCCTCCAAAGATGTCAAACCTGTATCTTGGAATCGTACACTGTATCTTTTTGTTCTTCACCACTGCATCCAACCTGGATTTTTTGAGGCATGATGCAAGCACCGAGTTGGAAATGTTCAGTCCAAGAATTTTATTCACCGGACCTGCATCAAACGTAACTGTCCTCGTCGCAAAGTTTGGCGTCGAGTTTCTTGATCCGGAAACTTTCAGTTGTGAGAATTGAAATCCAGCCCCCTGCAGTATTGCAACAACCACCGACAGCATGTCTTCCGCTGACTGCTTGTCTATCCCAGTGACCTCAACCAGAATATTTTTGGTTTTTGTTGTCACGGTTGTCAGTGAGGCATTGATGATTGGTGGAAACGATATTGTCTGCCCCTTTGCATCAGTAATTATAGGAACCTTCGAAGATTGCCCAAGTATTGATCCATAGTCTCTTCCAACTTCTGAATCACGAAGTATCTCTGAGATTGAGCTCTCCTTGGTAGAGTTTAACGGAACAAATCTATGGTCACGGGAGGTTGTCGTATACTTGAGAGGAAATGATATGTTGTCTAGGTCATGAATTCCAATCGATGATTTTTTTCTCTTCCTTCCTAATCCAAAATGCAGGTCCTCCTGCATATTGATAATCTGCTTGACTGCCTCGTCGTCGAGTGATCCATTTCTTGCTACTATTCCGGTAACAAACGGCCTAATCTTGCTAGTTGAGCTGTCAACCTTGATTTCATAATTTCCCTTCGTTCTTATCTTCAATCGTGGCATTCCCTTGCTTATTCCCAGAATTCCTTGTAGTCCCAACGCGATGCCAAAGTCAGTAGAATAATCTGGTCTGTTGGGACTATATTCAACTCTTACAACGTTGCGCCCCAACGATTCTATATCAAGACCAAGGAATGGAAGGATGTCAAGTATCTGCTTCTTGTTTGTATTTTTCCCTACAAGCTTCTGAAGCCTGCCAAGATTCAGCTCAACTACTGGCATTTCGTAGCGGTCCTCAACCAGCTTAGATTGTTATTGTAGAATTCCCTTACGTCGTCTAATCCAAATTTCAACATGGCAATCCTTTCAATGCCACCACCCCAAGCTAGAACAGGTTTTGTAATTCCTAGCGGTTTCGTAACCTCGGGTCTAAATATTCCCATACCAAATAACTCAATCCATTTTCCAAGCTTTTCATTGTAAACCATCGATTGCAAAGATGGCTCAGTATAAGGAAAGAATGTGGGCCAAAACTTTACCTTGGTAAGACCAATCTTGCGGTAAAATTCCTTTTGTATGCCCATCAGGTCTCGTAGAGTTATGTGCTTTCCCACAACTACGCCCTCAACCTGGTTGAATTCAGCTAAATGCTTGAAACTTAATTTTTCATTACGGAAAACTCTTCCCAGTGAGAATATCCTAGCCTCATCTGGTTTCTTGTCTGCAAGATGTTTTATGGTGACACAAGTGGTATGCGTTCGCAAGACCATCTTTTTTGCTTCCTGTACATCCCAATAATACCTCCAGCCTTTTTTGTGTGCATTTGATACATTCTTGATTTGAGTTGGTGTTGCAAGTTGTTTTGCATTAAGATCTTTAAGATAAAACGTATCTTGCAGTTCTCGAGCAGGATGATCCTGTGGAGTAAATAATGCATCAAAATTCCAGAAACTTGACTGCGACAAGTTACCAGTGATTTCTGTGAATCCTAGGTGGACAAAGGTATCCCTTATCTCATTTATTGTATCATTTAGTGGATGTATCCTTGCTGCATGTACATGAGGCACATCAGCCTCAACATCAATTGCATCACTGTCTAATTTTTCAAGATCAATGTTTTTACCAGTTCCAGAAAGAGAGACTGTTTTTGTTTTTTCTTCATGCTCAACGATAAAGTCTGGTCTCTCCATCAGTGACTTGAGTGACTCTGTGGATGCAATTTCTTTAGAAGAGATGCTCCTTTCGCCAATAAGCGAGATTGTCTTCTCATCAGAATTCTCTGTTGGTTCTTGCAATAATGAAATCTTTGATCCAGTGTCAGTTTTTTCTATGTTAATCCATCCGTTTTTTTTCGCGTGGGCAATTGCCGCGTTAAAATCAAGTCCATGTAAACTGTTTCGTATCTCATCAAATGTCTTCGGACCATCCTGAACAAGTGTTACAAGTCGTCTCTCGGGCAAGCCATTCTTCAGGGCATCCAAGCCGTTTTTCCCAAGCTTGCAAGATGTGCTAGTGGTTTCAGTTACATCTGCAAGTTTTTTCTGGCGAAGCCATTCTACTCCACGCCTAATTTGGTCCATCGACAGTGCGGTTGTCTTGGACAAGTTCTCCTCAGTTAAGTTTGGAGTTGACTTCAAAAGCTTGACAATTTGTTTTTCAATATCATGTAGAACATGGGACAATAGTTCATCGTTCCAAAAAGACTTAATTAAATTAGTAGGACAATTGTTGCAGTTTTTTTGATTAGAAAGTGGTTAAAATAACGGAATAAGACTTTTTAACATTAAATCAAAGTCAACCTTGAATGCCAGCAGATGATTTTGTTGTTACACCTTGGAACGTTGAGGGCGATATCGATTATGACAAACTGATCAAAAGATTTGGGACACAAAAAATCACTACAGAACTTTTATCAAAGATTGAAAAATTTACCAAGGAATCACATTTCATGCTGAGAAGGGGCATCTTCTTCTCACATCGTGATTTGAACAGGCTTTTGGATGATTATGAGAAGGGAAAGAAATTCTTCCTATACACAGGAAGGGGACCATCCGGTCACACGCATATCGGTCATCTGGTTCCATGGGTTTTCGCAAAATGGCTCCAAGACAAGTTTGACACGAAGATGTACTTCCAGCTTACGGACGACGAAAAGTTCTGGACAAAAAAGGACATGACTTTGGAGCAAACAACAGGCTTTGCTCTTGAAAATGCGCTTGATTTCATAGCACTAGGCTTCAAACCGAAAAACACCAAGATCATCATTGACACAAAAAACATAAGAACACTATATCCAATTGCGGCAGAATTTGCAAAGAGAATAAACTTTTCAAACACAAAGGCTGTCTTTGGATTTAAAAACGAGACAAATGTCGGAATGATCTTTTACACTTCGTTACAGTCTGCTCCGTGCTTTATAGAAGACATGCCTGTTCTGATTCCATTTGGAGTTGACCAGGATCCACATTTCCGAATTACGCGGGACATAGCACCAAAGATCAACAAACCAAAACCTGCACTGATTCACAACATAATGATTCCAGCACTTGGCGGTCCCAAGGGAAAAATGTCTGCGTCTAATGAGAATGAGACAATATACACAACTGATTCACCTGAGACAGTAAAGAAGAAGATCAACAAGTATGCGTTTTCCGGTGGCCAGCCAGACATAGAGGAGCACAGAAAAAAAGGTGGCAACCCAGACATTGACGTATCATATCAATATCTTAGAATCTTCTTTGAGCAGGACGATAAAAAGCTAAAAGAGATTCATGATGACTACAAGTCAGGAAAGATGCTGACCGGTGAGCTTAAGCAAATACTAATTGAAAAGATTAACAAATTTCTTGCCTCACATCAAGAAAAGCGCGAAAAGGCAAGGGACCAACTTGACAAATTCCTACTAAAAGATTGAACAGCGCAACGATAATCTGTCAGGACAAGTACGAGGCACAAAAGCTGGCTAGCTTGATTTTTGTCAACGATACAAAAGAGACCTATGTAACTGAGATTTTGAACGTAATAGAAAATGAGGTTGTACTATCGATAAAGGACAAGTCTGCTCACAGTGTCATTTTAGTCGATAGTGACCAAGTCTTACTTTTTACAGATTTCATTCAGTCAGTGATAGAAAAAAGACAGAAGATAATACAGACTGAAACAGTAGGAAGTTCTGTCAAGATTGTAAAGGAATAATTCAGATGGTTTTTTTGCCCATGTATTTTTGTAAAGCATTTGGTATGTTTACGTGTCCATCTTTGGTTTGAAAGTTTTCCATTATTGCAACCATAGTACGTTCAGTAGCAACAAGTGTACTGTTTAGTGTGTGAGCATACTGCGTATCCTCATTTGTTTTATCTCTAAATCTTATCTTGAGTCTTCTGGATTGATAATCAAGGCAATTTGAACAAGAAGCAACTTCTCTGTACGCATTTTGACCAGCCATCCATACTTCGACATCATATGTTTTTGCAGAAATCTTTCCCATATCACCGCTTGACAAAAGAACTGTCCTGTATGGAATCTCTAGTTTTTGAAAAAATTCTTCCGTGATAGCAATCATATTTTCGTGCTGATTCCAAGAGTCTTCAGGTTTCGAGAAAACAAATTGCTCTATCTTTTCAAATTGATGTACCCTGAATATTCCTTTTTGGTCTTTTCCATGTGCTCCTGCCTCCTTTCTAAAGCATGGGCTAATAGCAGCATATTTTGTCGGTAGTGAATTCCCATCCAATATCTCATTTCCATGCATTGAGACCATAGCATGTTCAGATGTACCAATTAGATAGAGATCCTGGTCCTCAATTTTGTAGATGACATCTTCAAAGTCATCCAATATTACAGCGCCCTGCATGGAATTTCTATTAATCATGTATGGAGGCTGGAACATTGTGTACCCATTTTCAGATAAAAAATCAAGACCAAATTGAATTAGCGACTGGTTTAGCTTTACCAAGTCTCCCTTTAGGTAGTAAAATCTAGCCCCAGCTGTTTTTGCTGCTCTTTCAAGTTCAAGCAGATTTAGATTTTCAGAGATGTCTATGTGATCTTTTACTTCAAAGTCAAACTTGGGAATATCACCCCATTTTCTAATTTCCTTGTTTGCAGTACTGTCTCCCTGAGGAACTGATTTATCAAGTAAATTTGGTATTGTTAACGCAAGTTTTGTGTATTCTAATTCTGTCTTCTGTTGAACCTCTTCAAGTTTGGTAAGCTCCGCAGAGACCGATTGCATCTCTTGAATTATTGATGTTGCGTCACTACCTGCTTTTTTTGTCTCTGAGATTTTAATAGACATTTCATTTTTTTTCTTTCTAAGTTCATCAGTAGTAATAATCATCTCTCTTCGTTTTTTATCTAGTTCAAGTAGCAAATCAAGGTCAAACTGGACATCTCGATATTTTAGCATATTTCTAATATTTTCCAGATTCTCACGAATCATTTTCATGTCGAGCATTATTCAATTATCTCCGATGCTAGTTTTACATGTTCTAACACTTCATCAACTGTAGCTGCCAACTTCCTTGTATCTCCTATACATTGAAAATTAAAAACAAGTTTGTTATCAATACTTTTGATTTCAAATGATAAACCTTTTGGGAAATTAACATTATCTGGCTCCAATGCATTTTGAATTGAGGCAGCCTTTTTTTTGGTGATGTTATTGAATGTGATTTGAATATTGGATTTTAGTGACATTTTCCTGTCAATAATCAACAAGTCTATACAATTAGTCTTTAGTTATTTTCCTATAGTATTATTCGAGTTGCGCTACTAGAGATTTGTATTTCCAGTTTTTAGGGATCCGACCAATTTTTTTGTAGTATACTGATAATCGGTGAACTTTGGCCTCGATTAACTCAAGTGAACGCACATTTCTGTTATCGCTCTTGTTTGCCTTGAGATGTTTTTGTAATCCAATTGCCTTTTTTACTATATTATCTAGGTCTTCAGGAAGATCGGCTTTTAGATCATTTTCTTCTAAAACTTGGGAAATTGTCTTTTTTATGACTGGTTTTACGAGTGGAATTGAATGTTGATCCCTTAATTTCACACCAATTTGACTAGCTGAGAGATTGTCTTTTCCATACTTTACGATCAATTCTTCAACCTCTTTTGCATCTTCCTTTATCCATGATGGTGCCTTTGGATCTATAGGTCTTGTAGAGTGTGATTTACCATAATTATGCGAATGTAGTCTACCCACGAAGCAAAATTCTTCAAAAGTAACATAAACGTTTTCCTGAAGCTGATCTATGGTTTCTAACGATGGAATTTAGTAAAAAGTTAAATAATAATGGGTAGGAGATTTTATCAGGTTAAAATGAAAAGATCAATCTATGCTTTGAGTACTTTGGCACTATGTATGGCAATGTCCACTCTAGTTGTTCCAGTCTTGGCGTATAGCGGTTTAGGTCAACCAGATGCAATCACACTAGAAGAGCATCTAGAATTGGCAACCAGAAAGGTTGAGAAGGCTGATTCAAACCCAGCAACAGGTTCAGGAACTCCTTATCTTGATGCACAAGGTGTCTTAGGTTCATCTATTATTGCTGGAGCAATATTTGGTGGAATCGCTACTGCTATGTTTGTCAGAGCAAGATCTGGCAGATACGCTGCATACGGACGCGGTTAAATTCACCTATTCCTATTTTATGAAATTTTTCTAGTTCTATTAAGCTGCTTTCTGATCCAATACTTTCTAGCGGTCCCTGATAATCACAGAAATGTATATATGCATTCCAATTAGTCAATTTATTGATGATTCCTATCTTTGGGACACTGTTTAGTATTCTAACTAGTGTAACTGGACAAATAGGACCAAACTATGACCCACTATTCTATGACGTCATGTTGTACATCTTTGGTACAATGATGTTCTCAATATTCCTACTTGGAATTATTGGATATTGGATTAGAGTTCACGGATGGTCATACAAGGACAACCGTGAAAGATGGGTTGATGAATTAGATAGACACTTCGAGAACGAAGGAATAGGTCTTATTCCAGACAACGGAAAGTATTGGTAAAATAACCAATTTTATTATTTTTCTATTTTGACATATTTTTTTATCAGTATTACTTTCTATTTTTATGGCAGAGCCAGAACCAGAGGAACCAGTTGAAGATGGTCCAAGTCATTTTACTCCGACGCATCAAATTCTTCTGAATAAAATTCAGCCCTGTAAACTGACCCATCTTTTAGGAGTGTATGGATAAATCTGTCAGATTCCTTTCCATCCATTATTATGCGGGATTTTGATTCATCCATATCTTTCATTGGGAACTCCCAAATCCAAAGAAAATGACCAATTTCAAATGGATATTCTTCTTCCCATTCTACGTAGATTTTTCCATCATCCGTAAGTGTATAGATAGTCCTTTGACAGTCAGAAG
>LULM01000360.1_pt1 | contig 12627 bp, 17 predicted proteins | sample 728151 | NCBI WGS metagenome assembly LULM01 (sample SAMN03860289, study PRJNA289734) | marine metagenome | biome: seawater column; feature: ocean; material: water; isolation source: Red Sea water column Station 149 - depth 200m | place: Saudi Arabia: Red Sea | collected 2011-10-15 | depth 200 m
ACCTTATATTCATCAACATAAGACAGTTCCTTTATTCCATCAATATGCATTTTCTTATCCTTAAATTCTTTAAGATCTAAGATGTTATCTTTAGCTTTTTTGGGATCTTCAGCTACAGTGAAGAAATTCATATGAACTTCATAAAGCCCTTCTCCAATTGAAGGATCGTAGAAACCAACATGCACCATATATAAATTCATAATTTAACCTTATTAATTTTGTTCAAATTTATAAACGAATCCCTAATCGTGAAAGTAAAGCAATATATAACCAGTAAACTAAAACAGTAGCAATAATTGAAATAAAAATAGAATAAATAAAATCTAATTTTTTTAAGACTAAAGGTAAAACAATGAAAAAAGTTAGAGAAGGAGGGATTAATAAGAGTATAGAGTTGGTGAGATCAACTACTGGCTTAACTTCCTTGGTATCAAAATATAACCAAGTTATTGCCAGAGCGGAGGTTAAAGGTATCGAGGCTAATATTCCTGCAATAAAACTCGATCTTCTTGCTATTTCTGAAATGGCAACAATGATTATTACTGTAATGATTGTTTTGATGACTAAATACATAACTTATAGATTTCTACTTATTTTTGATTCTCAAGTATCATTATAGAAAATAATGGTTAATAAGAATAAAGATAAAGATCCCGAACTAGAAATTTCCCAAAAGGAGTTACAAGAATTAATTGAAACTTTAGATCCTAAAAGGAATATTCAAGATTTAGCTGCATCAGCAGCAGAGATAATAGCCAGTGCAGGTTTTTCAACTCAATGGGATGATATTTTACCCATGTTGGATGATGAGCATATTCAAGAGAGATTAAGACTAGCTGCACACATTATTTTTAGAGCTAGGTTAGTTCTAGAAGAAATGGAGAAACATTCTTCTTTACACAATATTGTTTACAACACAATGCTAATGATGGATGCCCTGGAGGTTGCAAATATAAAGGGATATATCCCACCTACATCTGAAGTCAATTTTAAGAAGATGAAAGCTGAAACTTCCACTATGGATAAAGCAATCAAAAAAGAAAAAATTATCGACACAATTAGGCAATTAGCAAAAGAAAACCCAGATAAAGGTATAACTTGGTTAAGAAAAAGAGCTTCTACTCTATTAAGTTCCGAAGAAAGCAAAGGTTATAGCTATAGGCAAATACAAAGAGACACTAAGGGAATGAGAATCAGAAAAGATTGATTCTAGTGTTTGATTATCTGCATTCCAATCCACGTAGCAACTAGGCAACCAACTACTGTAAAGATAATATAACTTAATACTACTAACCAATTTCCCTGTTCTATTAATTGAAAGGTTTCTTTAGAGAAAGCAGAAAATGTAGTAAAAGCCCCTAGAAAACCTACTAACAAAAGAGGTTCGTAAATCTCTTCATATTTGGGACCCATAAAATTAATAAAAATTCCTAGCAAAAAACAGCCAAGAATATTCACTGAAATAATACCCAATGGAAAAAAGTGAAATTGGGATTTTTCTATTAGCTCAGAAATAATAACCCTAGAAAGAGCTCCTGCAGCACCGCCTAAGAGGATCAAAAAATATTTCATGGCTTAAATGGTGGGCCGTCTGCGACTCGAACGCAGGACCAATTCCTTAAAAGGGAACTGCTCTACCAAACTGAGCTAACGGCCCATGAGCGGGCATTATACATACGTAATTAATTCTTTGATTCCTGATTAGAGACTTCTAGAGATTTTTTTGCTAACTCGGCTGCTCCAGTATCAGGGTATTCGGAAATAACTCTTGAAAAGTAAGAATTGGCTACCTGATCGTTCATCAAGGCTCTCTCAAGTAATCCTAGGTTGAATAAGCTATCTGCTACCCTTGGATGCTCATTGAATTTCTCAACTACTACCAAATAATGCTCTCTAGCATCTTCAAATAGCTGTTGAACTAAATAAAGCTCTCCAGACCAAAAATATGCGTCAGCAGAATAGGCCCCTTCAGGATAAGAAATTATCAGCTCGCGAAAACTTTCTAAGGCTTCAGCGTATCTTGATGCCTCAAATAATTCCAAAGCACCTTTATATAAATCAATCTCTTCTGTTGTATTGTTTTGTTGCCCGTTTAAGGATTCAGCAGTTAGATCTTCCTTTTCTTCAGAAAGAAGATTATGCAACCTTTTGTCTAAATCAAGATATCTTTGTTGCTGAAGTTCTTGATATCTCTCTATCAGATAAGTATTTTCTTCAATCAGATTTCTAAGGGTAGCTATTTCCTGCTCTAATTCACTTATTTTTTGGTAAATTAAATCTAGGGACTCCTCTTCTTCAGAAAAAACCTCTAGCGGAAAAGCTAAAATAGTTAAAAGAAATAAGAAATTAGATCTTTTCAAATCGTTCTGAATTTACAATACTTTAACTACTGCTCTTCTGTTTTTAGACCAAGAAGATTCACTGGAACCGTAAGCGACAGGCCTTTCTTCTCCATAACTAACTGTTGTGATGCTACTAGAAGGAACCCCATTGACTTGAAGTAATTCAGAAACTGCATTTGCTCTTCTTTCACCTAAAGCTAAATTATATTCCCTTGTACCTCTTTCATCGCAATGCCCTTCTATTCTTACCTGACTCGAATTAGATTTTATAGATTTAGCAAGATCACGAATTTCTGATACAGCAGAAGCACTTAGATTATATTTGTCGTAATCAAAGTATATTGTACCTCCTACTGGGCTATCAGAATCGGAGTATCCAGGTTCTGCAACAGCCGAAACAGTTTCAGCTTCCACGGCTCGATCCATTGAAACTGCAGCGCATCCACTAAAAGAACATATGATGGCTGCCATAATTAAAAATTGATCAAATAAACTCATATTTAAGCTCCTTATCCTAATTATACTTTTTTTATTTTAAAATAACCTCAGGGAATTAGACTACTTTTAAAGAAATTAGTTGCCTGTGTAAACTAACAAAGGTGACCAGCTTGGTTCCCTTACACCCCCTGAATTGGTCGGTAAAATAAATCTTGTTTTTCCGTCTATTGATATTCCTGCAAGAATATCTTTTTCTTTATCTTTCGTGGCATAAATAATTACTTTTCCATTGGGAGAAATAGTGGGAGATTCATCAAGAGTAGTATCCGTTAAAATTTGTAACTTACTCGTTCTAAGATTTTGAACAGCAATATGAAACATTCCATCTCTTCTATGCACAAAAACAAAACTCTTTCCATCAGGAGTATATCTAGCTCTAGCATTGTAGGTTCCTTCAAAAGTTTTTCTTCTGATCTTCCTATTGGAAACATTCATTTCATAAATTTGCGGGGATCCACTTCTGTTTGAAGTAAAAATTATTTTTCTTCCATCTGGTGACCAATCTGGTTCTGTATCAATTCCAAAATGATCTGTTAGCTGTTTCCACTTATCATTTTCTAAGTCATATCTAAAAATATCTGGATTGCCTTCTTTAGAAAGAACAGCTGCTAAATACTTATCTGAAGGAGACCAATTTGGAGAGCTATTAATACCCCTCTCAAGTTTTAATCCTTTTCTTTTCCCTGTATAAATTTCTTGTATAAATATTCTTGAAGTACCTTCTTCAAAGGAAACATAAGCCAAACGCTTTCCGTCTGATGACCAGCTAGGTGACATTAAAGGCTCGCTAGAAGAGAAAATACTAGAATCATTCTTTCCATCAATATCAGTAACTCTTAAGAAGTATTTTTGTTCAGGTAAGCTACTTTGGTTTATATATGATATTTTTGTGGAGGATATACCTGGTAAACCATTGATTTCATTATATATTCTATCACTTATAACATGAGCAAGTGCATTTAAATGAGAAGCAGATCCAACACTAATTGACCTTTTCATTAACCTTTCTCTAGTAACATTATAGAGCGAGAAATTTACTACTATTTCTTCTTTACTTTCTCCCCTAGAGGCAGCTCCTAAAACTAAATAGTCAACATCTAAAAGTTTCCAATCTCTGTAAAATATTTCTTGTTCGGTTTTAGGCAGACTTAACATTTCTTTTGGGGATAAAGATACAAATTCACCAAATGACTCTAGATCAGAAGAAATAATTTGATGTAGGTATTCCCTTGGTGGATTTTCAAGATTCCATGCTATAGGAACTATTGCTATCCTAATTGGATCTTTAATCCCTTTAGTAATTTCAATCCTAAGATCAGAAGATAGAAAAGAACTATAAGCAATAAAAAAAGATATCAAAATCCTTAAGATCATAGGTCTAATTTTCGGGATTAAATACTAGAGTAAACTTTCTAAAATGGTTATCAAATAATTTTCTTCCCATATCTAGATTTTCAAATTTCGAAACTTTCTGAACTGCATTTAAAGCAGAATTATCAAAAGCTTGGTTACCGCTGGACTTAGTTAAATTAACTTGAATAATTTCTCCAGTAGGTACAAGAGTTATAAGTATTTCTACTGTCATTCCCTTTTGTGCAGAACTTGGCTGTTTCCAATTTAGTATTACTTGATCTCTGATAAGATTAGAAAAAAAAGAAATCTCTTCAACCGAACTCTTCGTCTCATTGCTTACAATTTCCTTTAGCAATAAATCTTTTTCTATTTTTATATTTTCTAACTCAGCTCCTGTATCCGCCATCTCTAGAATCGGAGAAGCAATTTCTGGTTCTTCATAAATCTGCTTTTTTACTATCTTATTTTTAGTTATCTTTTTAAGTACTTGTGGTTTTTCAAATACAAGATAAGCAGGCATAGGCTCAATTTTATTTAACGAATAAAGATCATCAATTTGAAAGAAATTTGTAAAAGATAAAACTAATCCTATATGCAGAACAAAAGATACTAGAAAGCCAGAGAAATAATTTTGCACAAGCTAAGAGGAAGGTGGTTGAGTGATTAAGCCTACATCTTCAGCTCCTGAAGCTTGAAGAACTGACATTAACTCCATTACTTTCTGATATTTAACTCCCCCATCTCCCCTTACTACCACTTGCAATGAAGGATTTGCTTTAAGAATCTTCTCTACTTGTATAGAAATCTCGTCTAAACCAAGAGGAGTATTCTTAGTAGCTTGCGTTTCGAGAAAAAATGTACCTTCAGACTTTATAGAAATAATTAGTGGATCATTTTTTTCTCTTGGGAGAGGTTCTGAAAGCGTCTCAGGAAGATTTACTAGAACGCCTTGAACCATTAAAGGAGCCGCTATCATAAAAACCACTAACAGCACTAGCATCACATCAATATAAGGAACCACATTTATCTCTGAGAGTAATGTTCTTCTGCGTCTTCTTGAAGTCATTTCTTATAAAGATCTCTATGAAGAACAATAGAGAATTCATCCATAAAATCTTCGAAACTTGAAAGTAGTGTTTCAACAGAGGTCGTATATCGGTTGTATGCAATTAAAGCAGGAATGGCTGCAAATAAACCTATAGCTGTAGCTATCAAAGCTTCAGAAATGCCAGGTGCTACTGTAGACAATGTAGCTTGATTTGTTTCCGCTAAGCCCCGGAAGGAATTCATTATGCCCCAGACAGTTCCAAATAAGCCTACATAAGGAGATGCCGAGGCTACAGTAGCCAAAAAAGGTAAGTGTTTTTCCAAGGCTGTCTGCTCCCTGGAAAGGGATATCCTCATAGCTCTTTCAGAGCCCTCTAAAACAGTTTCAGGTTCTAAATTCTGGCTTTTAATATTTTTGTATTCTTGATAACCAGATCTAAATATACGCTCTGCTCCAATAGAAATGTGGTTCTCGTCTTCTCCTTGATCAAAAACGGCTTCTAAACCTGCGTCAGACCAGAACAAGTCTTCAAATCTAACAAGTTCCTGTTTAGATTTATTTAAAAATATCCATCTTTCAAAAATTACCATCCAAGAGAAAATAGAAGCCAATAGCAGCAAAAAAATCACCAACTGAACTACTAAACTTGCGTTGATAAAAAGATCTATGACTGAATATGACATAATTTCTATAGCAATGATTTCATACCTTGATGTAACTTACTAGGGAGAGCTTTGGGTTTGAAGTCTCTCAAAGTAAGACAACCACACTTAACAATACCTCCACACAATAAATCACCTTCCTTGTTGAGAGCTTCTTGATTAAAGTCAAAACTAACTTTTCCAGCTTTGATTATTCTAGTATGAATTTCAATTTCCTGATCTAGGTTAGCTGGTTTTTTAAATTCAACTGAAACTTCTCTAACTACAAAAATTGCACCCTTTTCCATTAGCTCTTTTTGCTTATAACCTATTTCTCTAAGAAACTCTGTTCTAGCTCTCTCAAAAAATTTCAAATAGTTTGCGTAGTAGACCACCCCTTGTGCATCTGTATCTTCGTAGTAAATCTTAATAGGCAATATATGCATCTTTATAAGTCGTGGTTTTCTATATCTTCCTTATAAAGATTTTTTAGAAGAAAGATAAAATCTTCCCAAAGTAAATCTGCGGTATAAGGAGCATTTATATTTAATTCAGAATTAATTGCCCCAAGAGGCACTCTCACCTTTATAGGTCTTCTATCAAACTTATATACCAGGGCTGGGATGCCTTGTTCACTGGTAGCATCAAGCACTTGCTGCCACCATGCTTCCAGAGGCTCTGCACCCGAACCATATCTTTTACACTCTATGTACCACCTTCCTAACATGAGATCAGGGAGGTGTTTCTCCCTAGTCTGTTCTAGAATCCTTCTGATATTATTTTTTAGACCAAGGTCCTCAGTTAATAGGTTCCCTATTTCCCTTTCAAATGAAGCACCTTTATTTCTTGAATTTGTCATTATTAATTTATATGTTCAATAATCTCTTCTGGAAAATTTGCATTTGAATGTACATTTTGGGTGTCGTCTAGATCTTCTAAAGATTCTAAAAGTTTATAAATCTTTAGTGAAGTCTCTAGATCAGTTGAAACACTTGTCTCTGGTATTAAACTAATTTCTGATTCTATTATCTCAACTTCTTCTTCAATCAATGCTTGTTTAACTAATTCAAAGTCTTCGGGCAATGTAGAAATAGTGAGTGAATTGTCCAAATTCTCTTCTATATCCTCAGCTCCTGCTTCTATTGCAATTTCCATCAGTTGTTCATAATCTGAATTTTTACTTATCTGTATTAATCCTTTTTTAATAAAAAGGTAGGAGACTGAGCCATCAGTGCCTAAATTTCCACCAGATTTAGTAAAAGCATGTCTAACCTCTGCAACAGTTCTATTATTATTATCTGTCATAGATTCAACAATAACTGCAACCCCACCAGGACCATAGCCTTCATATGTAGTTTCTTCTAGATCCGCCCCTTCAGCTGAACCAGATCCTCTTTTAATAGCTCTTTCAATGGTGTCCTTTGGCATATTGGCGCTTAAAGCTTTATCAAGGGCTGTTCTTAATCTGGGGTTATCTTCTGGGGCAGGTCCTCCTAGCTTTGAAGCAACAGTTAATTCTCTTATTAAGCGAGAAAATATTTTTCCTCTTTTAGCATCTTGCCTACCTTTTCGATGCTTAATATTTGCCCATTTTGAATGCCCAGCCATAACTAGTCATCCTCATCGACAATAATCTTTAATTCTTCCAGTTGCTCTAAGGAAGCCTGACCTGGTGCATCAGTCAACAAACATGAAGCTGTTTGGGTTTTTGGAAAAGCTATAACATCTCTTATAGATTCAGAGGAGGTCAAAAGCATAATTAAACGATCATAACCTATAGCTAATCCAGCATGAGGAGGACATCCATGTTTTAAAGCAGATAATAAAAATCCAAATTTTTCTTCACTCTCTTTTTTACCTATGCCCAATACTTGCAGCACAGAGGACAACATCTCATGTTCATGAATACGTACCGAACCACCACCTAGCTCTAAGCCATTAAGAACAACATCATAGGCATTAGATAAACAGTTAAGGGGATCAGCTTTAAGCTCCTCTTCTGTACATTTTGGAGATGTAAAAGGATGATGAAGTGGAGTAATTTCTCCACTGGCATTAAGTTCGAACATTGGAAAATCTGTTATCCAACAAGGAGCCCAATCTTTATCTAATAAATTTAAGTCTTTACCTAACTCAACCCGCAATGCACCTAAAGAGTCATTAACTATTTTTTTAGGGCCAGCACCAAAAAAAATAATATCTCCTTTTTTTGCTCCTACCTGTTTTAGTAATGCTTTTACAATATCATCTTCTAAAAATTTTATAATAGGTGATTGCAAGCCCTCTTTGCCTTTCTTGGGATCTTCTACTCTTATATAAGCTAACCCTTTAGCGCCAAAATTGGATACAAAATCCGTGTAATCATCTATTTGTTTCCTTGTTAACTCTTCCCCTCCAGGAACCCTCATGCATGCAATTCTTGCATCTTGAGAATTTGCTGGTTCCTTAAAGACCTTAAATTCTGTATTTATAAACAACCCTGAAACATCTTCTAAAACAAGAGGATTCCTTAAATCTGGTTTATCGGTACCAAATTTTGTAATTGCTTCCGCATATGTCATCTCATCAAACTTACCTAACTTAACCTCTAGAACTTGTGAGAAAACATCTTTCAATAATTCAGTGACTAAATCTTTAATATTTTGTGAAGTTACAAATGAACACTCAAGGTCTATTTGAGTAAATTCAGGCTGTCTATCTGCACGAAGATCTTCATCTCTAAAGCATCTGGCAAATTGATAATATCTTTGGAAACCTGAAGCCATTAAAGTCTGTTTGAATAATTGAGGAGACTGAGGAAGCGCAAAAAAAGAACCTGGATAAGTTCTGCTAGGAACTAAATAATCTCTTGCTCCTTCTGGGGTGGCTTTTGTAAGTAATGGGGTTTCAATTTCAATAAATTCATTGGCCTCAAGATAATCTCTAACGCACTTAGAAGTCTTTGATCTCAATCTAAGGTTCCTCTGCATTTCTTCTCTTCTCAAATCTAAGAATCTGTACTTAAGTCTTGTTTCTTCCCCAACTGAGGCGTATTCATCTAATTGGAAAGGTATAGGTAAAGAAGAGTTTAAGATTTCTAATGAAGAACCTACTACTTCTATTTCTCCTGTATCCATTTCAGGATTGACTGTGCCTTCAGGTCTTTCTCTTACCTTTCCCTCTACAAAAATCACGAATTCATTTCTACAAGACTCTGCTAAAGAAAAACTGTCCTTCTCATCCGGGTTGTAAACTACTTGTACTACCCCAGACTCATCTCTCAGATCAAAGAAAATAACTCCTCCATGATCTCTTCTTCTGTGAATCCAACCACTTAGTTTAACAACAGAATCAACTTCCTTTTTAGTCAGAGACCCGCAGTTATTACTTTCTAAATTTTTCATATTTTAAATTTTAAGAGTTTTCTGATTTGACCTCTTTCTTTTTATTCTGTTCCTTCTTTTTTGTTTCTTCATCCTTACTTTTATCTTTTTTTACTTGCTTATCATCACTTTTAACTAAGTTCTTCTTTTTCCCAGTCTTAAAATCAGTTTCATACCAACCTGTCCCCTTCAATCTAAAAGAAGGAGCTGTTGGCACCTGCTTAAGTTTAGGGTAAACGTAAGTGGGCATACTAATTGAGTTAGGATTATACCAACTTAAGCTTATTTACTTATTATCTCGTTTACTGATTTACTAAGTGTTAATATTGAATAAATAAAAATTAACCATGAAAACTAGTAATTTATTCATAGCAACTCAAAGAGAAAACCCTTCAGATGCCGAAACTGTAAGCCATCAATTGATGATAAAAGCAGGGTTAATAAGAAAAGTGGCTTCGGGTGTATATAACTGGTTACCTCTAGGAATAAAGGTCCTAAGAAAAGTAGAAGATGTAGTTAGAAAAGAAATGAATGACTCAGGGGCTCAAGAGATTTTAATGCCAATGGTACAGCCAGGTGATCTGTGGAAAGAAACAGGGAGATGGCAACAATATGGTAGAGAATTACTCATTTTTGAGGATAGGCATGATAGAGAGTTTTGCTTAGGCCCTACACATGAAGAAGTTATTACTGACTTGTGTAGGAATGAAATTAGAAGTCATAAGCAACTGCCAATTACTTTTTATCAAATACAGACTAAATTTAGAGATGAAATTAGACCAAGATTCGGAGTAATGAGGTCTAGAGAATTCATAATGAAAGATGCATATTCCTTTGATCTTTCTGAGGAAAAAATGGATAAAAGTTATCAGTCTATGAGAGAGGCCTATATCAAAGTTTTTGATTCTCTTGGTTTAGATTACAGAATAGTTAAAGCTGATAGTGGTGCCATTGGAGGGTCTGATTCAGAAGAATTTCATGTATTAGCTAACTCAGGAGAAGACCTATTAGCTTTTAGTGATAAGAGTAATTACGCAATAAATGCTGAATTACTTATTGAGTCTATGTCTGACCAAAATCCAGAAAGCCTAGAAGGACAAGACAGTCCTGATGGAAAAGGAAAACTAAAACTAAAAAGAGGTATTGAGGTTGGCCATATCTTTAAATTAGGAAAGAAATACTCTGAAAGTATGAAACTTACCGTACAAACAGAAAAAGGAAATATTCATCCTGAAATGGGTTGTTATGGAATAGGTATATCAAGAATAGTTGCGGCTGCTATTGAACAAAACCATGATGAAAAAGGAATAATCTGGCCTAAAGAGATTAGTCCTTACGAAACTGCTTTGATAGAGATTAATCCTAAAGGTGATACTAAACTTAAAAATCAATGTAGTGAAATATACAACTCACTTAAAGAAAAAGGCCATCAAGTTCTTTGGGATGATAGAGATCAAAGTGCAGGTGTGAAATTTTCTGATATAGAGTTAATGGGTATTCCTCAAATGATCATTCTTGGAGAAAAGTCTTTTAAAGAAGGTAAGGTTGAATTCAAAATAAGAGGTGAAGATAAAATATCCTTACTCAACCTAGATGAAGTTATAAATAAGACTCTTTAAATAGATCTAAATATACTTATTCTTTATCGGCAAGAGTTTCTAATATCAGTTTTTCTATTTTTGCAGCTATCTTAGGGTTTTCTTCTAAAAATTCAGCGGCCTTAGATTTACCTTGGCCTATTTTCTCACCTTCTAAGCTATACCAAGCTCCAGATTTCTCAACGATACCCAGATCAGACCCTCTATCTAAAAGCTCCCCTAGTCTGTTTATCCCTTTATTGTAAATAATCTGAAACTCAGCTTGTTTGAAAGGAGGAGAAACTTTATTTTTTACAACCTTGACTCTAGTTTCATTACCTACAGCTTCATCTCCTTCTTTAACTGTACCTATCCTTCTAATATCCAATCTAACTGAAGAGTAAAATTTAAGGGCATTACCTCCAGAAGTGGTTTCTGGACTCCCGAACATTACTCCTATTTTGTGTCGAATCTGATTGATAAAAATTACTAAAGTATTAGACCTCTTAACATTACCTGTAATTTTTCTTAAAGCTTGCGACATCAACCTAGCTTGAAGGCCAACATGAGTATCTCCCATTTCTCCTTCAATTTCAGCCTTTGGTACTAAAGCGGCAACGGAATCAATTACTAAAACATCTACCCCTCCTGAATGGACCATTATGTCAGCTACTTCCAAAGCCTGCTCTCCTGTATCAGGTTGGGAAATAAGTAATTCTTCGACATTAACACCTAGTTTCTCAGCGTAAATAGGATCCAAGGCGTGTTCTGCATCAATAAAGGCTGCAGTGCCACCAAGCTTTTGACATTGAGCAATGACCTCTAAGGTTAAAGTTGTTTTTCCAGAAGACTCAGGACCATATATTTCGACAACCCTTCCTCTAGGTAAGCCACCAATTCCCAACGCTAAGTCCAATCCAAGTGATCCTGTTGATATGGCTGGTATCTTCTCTTTTTTCTTATCCCCCATGCGCATAACAGTACCAGTGCCAAATTGTCTTTCAATTTGACCTAGCGCTGCTTCTAGCTGCTTGGTTTTATCTACCTCTTTGATATTTGTTACCTTCTTTTGTGCCATGCGTACCTCCTACAGGGTTTACATGGCAATTATACATAATACTGTATAAATAAACAGTACTATTCAATTCTTTTTTATAAGCTCAATTGTACCCATTAAAGCTCTTTCAACCGAGGAATATCTGACTTCATTCCTGTCCCCAGAAAAGTGCTCTGCGGAGGCTATTACCTCTTGGCCATTTATCTTCCAAGCAAAACACACTGTTCCAACTGGCTTGGTATCTGTTCCTCCATCAGGGCCAGCAATTCCACTAATTGCAACTCCAACATCAGCACCTGATTTGTCTAAAGCACCTGAGACCATTTGTTCCACAATTTCTTCACTCACAGCACCAAAACTATCTAAATCTTGAGAAGAAACTCCCAAAATTTGAGTTTTGGCTTCGTAAGAGTAGGTTACAAAAGAAGATCCAAACCACTCTGAGCTTCCAGGGATAGAAGTCAGTGCATGCCCTACCCAACCACCTGTACAAGACTCTGCACAGGTAAATGTGTAATCTTTTAATTTAAGAAGTTCTCCTAGTTCTGAACTTATTCTTTCTAACTTTTTTTGATTCAAAATAGGTCCCTCTATAAGGATAAAGCGCAATTAGACCAGAATTCAGATTATTGTCCAGATAGTAGTTCTTTAGATAAGTTGATAGAATCCGCCTTCCATAATGCCATGGCTTTTATAGTTGTAGAATCCTGCATCAAATGCAAACTCACAGACTGCGTTGAAGTATGTCC
>LULM01000871.1_pt1 | contig 12568 bp, 27 predicted proteins | sample 728151 | NCBI WGS metagenome assembly LULM01 (sample SAMN03860289, study PRJNA289734) | marine metagenome | biome: seawater column; feature: ocean; material: water; isolation source: Red Sea water column Station 149 - depth 200m | place: Saudi Arabia: Red Sea | collected 2011-10-15 | depth 200 m
ATAAAGACGAGATCGTTTTAATCCTCATCTCAATCCCACTCTTGGTCGCTGGTTGGGGTGTATTTTCTAATGACCCTGAAATAATTGCAAAGCTAGATGCTTTCTTTGATCAAATAGATCGTTTTCCCCTTTGGTTGCAAGGTTTAATTATTGGGGGTTATTCAAGTGTTCTTGGAATAAAAGGTGTTTCAGCATTTAAGAAAAAGTAGTAATGTCTTTTAATGGACATAGACGCAGTAATTATAGATTGTGAATTTCAAGTTGAATCAAAATGGAAACCTTATTCGCACTTTGTAAATTTGCGTTTTGTAGATATAACACCCAATAAACCAAAACTTCATAATGCTATTTATCAATTAACTAAACACGATGATTTAGAAATTATTGATTATAACTACACAGAAACTCCAATCACAAAAGATACAGATATAAAATATTTTGATGTGACTATTAACTAGGGTGGCACTAACAAAAAGAGAGCAATAAAAACCACCCTAGCAAATCATCAAGGCTACCTGATGACTTTATCTACTAACTGATAAATATAAGGAGGTTGACCCTATTCTCGTTAGCAGAATTCTTTAAACCTTATTATTCAAAGTTAAATCTCTTTTTAACTCTGATTGTTTTAGACTAACATACCGGTCAATATTATTATAGTGGTATCTAGCTTTGGTTAATTCTTTTTCAGCTTCAGCATATTGTTCAACAATCATTTTATAATCTTTATCTATTCTAGCTTCGTGTTCAGCTTCAGACATTGTTTTAACTAATTTCTTATGTTTAATTACACACGCAGAGAAAGTGGCTTTTCTTCCCTCGTCTAATATAATTACTTTCTTTTGCCACTCTGCCCACTCGTTTGATGCTTCTTCTAATTTTTTATATAATTGTTCACTTAAATTCATTGTTTCTCCTTTAACATATATTTGAATGTAGAAGTTAATGGGTCGAACTCTAATTTATCACAAGAAATTAATAATACCGACCCTAGTATTAATAATATTATTGTAATTTTTTTAACATACTTTCTATGTATTGGTATTCCAAATATTATCATGGGTATTGCAACATCTCCTCTGCTTCTTTTTCTAATTGTTTGATTTGTTGTTTAAGACTATGATTTTCTTTTTCTAAAGAATATACCTTTTTATTTAATCCTTTATGTTCCATATACATCGCTTGTAATTCTTCTCTCTTAAAAGCGAGATCACGTTTTAATTGGTTAATCTCGCTAATAAGTTCTTTTGTCATAATTAAAATGGTATCTCATCGTCCATATCAGACATTTTTTCAACTGGCTTTGCATGATCTGGTGCAAATTGTGTTGCATGAGATGGCATGGATTGACCGATAGGTTTCATACCATCTATGTTTGCTTGTGGTTTATATGGCTTTACCATAACTAAACAAAATATCTGCTCTAAATTGCTTTTTGCATATTTAGGTGGATTAGACATTTCTTGCGTTTTAGTCATGTACTTTAAAACATATCCAGCACTAGCATATTTTTGAACTTCAGGACTCATAAACCAATCATTTACTTGTGATAAGCTATATTTCCTTTTGGTTAAGCTACAAGTGAATTTAACTTTACTAGCTTCGCCACTGTACTCATACTTTGGACTTTGATTCCCAGTTGGGAACAATCTCATTGATAAACCACAAAAGGGTAAATCAAACTTATTTTGTTGATACATTTTTTCCTCGTTTTAGTTGATTATATTTTCGTACTTGCTCGTTAAACAATAACTCGGATTTATGACAACTCAATAATCCAAGAAATGCTTTCAAGTGTTCCTTTTTATATAAAATGTGTCTAGCTTCAAAATCTCCACTATCTTTAGGAAGTCGAACTAAATACATCTTATTTATTTTTTTACCAGTTTGTTCTTCATAAGCTAATTTATAACCATGCAACTGATGAACCATGTTTATAAACACTCCTTTAGAAGTCTTTATATCTATTAACCATAAATTGTTATCTGGGTCTTTAGCCACTAAATCCAATGTGCCACAAAACCCTCTTTCTGAATAAAGTATCTTTTCAGATTCGACTACTTTCAGTTTATGTTTTTTCCAAAACTTTTTAAACTTTTCAAAACAACCTTTGATAACAGGGTCTTCAGGGTCAGTAAATTTCTCTCCCTTTAACCACATCTCACAAAACTTATGCACCATAGAGCCAATATTTAAAATATTATCTCCTTGTTTTTTTGCATTAGTTTTAGCATTTAAGATTATGGTTTCTATCTTATCAATAGAAATACCTTGTCTTTCCATCTCTTGTTTGATTGCATTTACTTGATTAGCAATTTTCCAATTCTCTAACATTGGACTTGCTAATTTACCAAGAATTGTACTCATACCCACTACATATTCGTTATTATGGATATAAACGTGCTTTTCTTGATTGAACTCTATTTTATGACCATGTTCTGTTTTTATAGTAGTCATGCTCTCTCCTTTTTAGTTTATAAGTTATAAATACTAAACTTTTCTTCAGTATTATTTGGTTGATATTTATTATAATAGCTTTGTGCCAATATTGTCAATTCTTTGTCCAAAATAGGTTTTAACCAATAATGATAAGGAACTTTGAAATATTGACTTAAAGCTAGTAATCTTATTGGATTAGGTAAGTTAGACCCTTTTTCATACTTTTGAATCTGTTGAAACGTGACTTTTACTGCTCTTGCAACTCTAGTCTGCGTTTTTTTATTTATAAGTCTAATCTTCTTTATTTGTAATCCAATAATATGAGTGACTACTTTCTCATTATGTTCATCACTAATATTCCATTCTTCTAGTAAGTTATTTATAGAAGTGTTTATTTCTTCAATAGTATTATTTTTTTTCATAAAAACCCCATTCTTCTTTCTGTTGTTGAGTTAATTTAGAAAACGATTCTTTAAAACATTTATTACATAATAAACAATCGCTGAAAATAGAATCAGAGCCAAAAAACCACGCAAGTTTTAAGGCATCTGTTCTAAAGCATTTAGCACACATATAAGCTAAAATTTTATTTCTTGTTGATGGTTTAGGCATTATTTTATTCTCCAAACTCTATAACCACCTTTTTCTCCAATATTACTACAATCTCTTATAACAACACTACCTTTGCCATATAATTCTAGTAAATATCTTTTTAAATTTTTGTGTTTGTTCCAAATATCTGAACGATGTTCATTTTCATTTGTATGTTCAGGAAAATTAATTTTAACACTATCTCCTACTTCCATTTTTTTTGCTAATAAGTAAAGAGGATTGTGATATTTATTTCGTACTCTTGGGTCTTTAGTATATGGTATATTTTTTTCTATTTTAATTAAGCACACTATGACCTCTCTTTGTTAAACATTTCCTCATAATAGACTCATACTTTGTGTCCATATTTTGATTTAATGCCCAAAAAGTAATATTGCTAATAAAGTTAGTATTGTCTTTAGCAAGTTTCTCGCAGTGCATTTGATCGTTAGTTATTTCTTTTGCTTGGTCAGTATCAAATGTTCCTGATCTTCCAGCAGTGTCTATGATTGGCTTATATTTAACGCACCCTTGTAATAAGCAGACAAAGATTGCGATTAAAAGTATTTTTTTCTTCATATCTTATGTTTCCTCTCTTTAAAGAACTGGTTGATGATATTTCATCATGTGCATTTTAAACTGCAAGTTCTTCTTTTTCTGCTTCAGCTTTGAAAGGCGAGTCAACAAATCTTGTTCCTTGACTATTGTCTTGTCCAACCTCTCTTGAACCTGAAACATCTTTTTTTGGTTCATTTTTTTTTTCCTTTATAAAAGCATCAACATGATTACCATACATTGACACTCTATCGTTAGCCACATCTTGTAATGTAGCATTTGGTGGATATGCACCAAATTCTTTTTTAAAATGTTCTTTCCAATCTTTAGACTTACATTTTATAATTGATACTATCATATTCTCTCCTTTAATAATTAAATTTATCTTGTTCTTCTGCTACTATTCCATGAAAACTAGATTTGAATAAAACATATTTTCTGTCATCATTCCAATCTAAATAATATTTTTTTGCATCTATTGTAGCAGTTTTTTTGTTATATACTCCCTCGTCAAAAGATTGAATCATATCGGTTGCCATTGAATCTATCCAACCTTTTTGAATATCTTTAGGAAGTTCTTTAAAAGTAATATTTCTTTTTATTACCTTTATAGTTTCTTTTTCCATTATGCTCTCTCCTTTTTTAGTGTTAGTTTTATTTAACATACAAATAATCTATAAAAAGAGGTTGCATTATGCAATAGTTAATTTATCGCATAAAATATAGCTTTTTTAACTTTTTTTCAGTTAATTTACAACTTTCTTTATAATTTTATTGAAATTAGCAAATCAATTTTATAAAAACGAATCAATTTTAGTTATGAAAAATAAATATTTAGTTTATAAAGAGAGAGTCGCAAGACAAGTATTTATTATTTTCATATCAATACTTTAATAAGATCGGCTGACTCAAAGTAATTCTCTCGACTTTGGGTCGGCCATAACAGAGAGAAAAAGAGATGAAACAACTAGATATATTTGCTACCGATTATGAGTCAGCAAATTACACAAAAACAAGCCAAGACGCACTAGCCACAATAAAGCCAAAGATTAAGACTAAAAGACAACAAGTTTATGAATTTGTAAAATCTAAAGCATCTACAAATTATGAGATTTCAGATGAATTAGAAATACCTTTATCTAGTGTCTGTGCTAGAGTCAGAGAATTACAAGTTTTAAATTTATTAGAAGACTCTGGTAAAAGACGAGAAACTAAATATGGCAAACAAGCGATAGTATGGCAAAAAAAATGAAAGTTTTAGTAGCTTGTGAATATTCAGGTATTGTTAGAGATGCTTTTACAAAAAAAGGACATGATGCTTGGAGTTGTGATATTTTACCAACTGAAAGTAAAGGTAATCATTATCAAGGAGATGTATTAGAATATTTAGATAAAGGTTGGGATCTTATGATTGCTCATCCACCTTGTACACACCTTGCAGTTAGTGGTGCGAGATGGTTTACAGAGGGTAAGAAACCTTGGTCATTACAAACAGAAGCATTAGATTTTGTTAGAAAATTATTAAATGCACCTATAGATAAGATAGCATTAGAAAATCCGGTAAGTGTTATCTCAACTAAAATAAGAAAACCAAATCAGATTATACAACCTTTTGAATATGGTCATGATGTAACTAAAAAAACTTGTCTATGGTTAAAAAATCTACCTAACTTAAAACCAACAAAAATTGTAAAACCTGATATTGTTTTAGTTAATGGTAAGAAGATGAGCAGGATGCACTATGAGTCTTTTAAACTACCATCAAAAGAAAGAAGTAAAGTAAGAAGTAAATTTTATACTGGTATTGCAGAAGCTATGGCAGATCAATGGGGTGATTTGTGAAAAAACAAGATAAAGATAGATTAGATAAGATTGCCCAAATGGGTTGTTATTGTTGTGGCAAACCAGCAGAGGTTCATCATATAAGATCGCATACAGGATTATCACTTCGTCCAGATCATCAACAAACAATACCTCTTTGCCCAACTCATCATAGAAATGGTAAAGACTCAATTCATTTAGGTAAAAATCTATTCATAGAAAAGTATGGAACTGAACAACAAATCTTACATAAAATAAACAGAGAACTAGAACTTATGGAAGATGCTTATAACTTATTTGGAGATAAATAATGGGAACACTTTGAGGTAGTATCTAGCAATCGTGCTAGAGAATATGAAAAAACAAAAAAAACAATGAACATAATTAGAACACTTTTAAACAGATACTCTCGAAGACAATTAATTGAGATGATTGAGAAAGAGAGTAGGAATGGCTAAAAAAAGAGGATATTTTATTTTATATAGAGATATATATTCTAATCCTATATTTAAAAATTTATTACAAGCTAGTTGCTGGATATATTTTATATCATCTGCTTCTCATAAAGATGTCACATTAAGGTTTTTAGACTCGGAAATATTTATAAAACGAGGAGAAGCTATTATGCCTTTAAGAGTCACTGCTAAAAGATTTGGTATGACTTACTCTGAAATGAGGTCTTTCATACTACGTCTTGTGCGTAGAAAAATGATAGGCACTAGAACAGCCCAGCTACAGCCCAGCAACAACCACCCTAGCAGAAAAGTCACTATAATAAGCCTTATAAATTACGACTTATATCAATATGTGGATAACGAACAACCACCTACAGCCCACCTATCGCAACAAGTGTCAATACACAAATACAATACACATATATCAAATACTATGTCTAGCAAAGACCAAGATGTGAATAATGGGTATAAAACCATCGGAAGCTGGGGTCAGTATAATATTTTGGAAAAAGATAAAAAAAAATACTTAAAGCATAAGTGGAAAAAAGAGCCTATAAAGGAGTATCAATAATGTCAGATTTAAGAATATTAAGTTTAGGTGCTGGAGTACAATCATCAACTTTAGCTTTAATGATAGAAAAAGGAGAAATACCTATGGTTTCTTGTGGCATCTTTTCTGATACACAAAGTGAACCAAAAAAAGTTATGGATTATCTTCAATATCTTAAAACACAAGTATCATATCCTATTTATATCGTCACAAAAGGTAATTTAAGAAAAGATTTACTCACTTTAGCAAGTGGTAAAAAAATAAATCAAGTTGGTGTTCCATTTTGGACATTATCAGAAAAAAATACAAAAGGGATTGCTCGCAGGACGTGTACATCAGAATATAAAATAAAACCACTAATTAAAAAAGTTAGAGAATTATTAGGGTTTAAAAAAGGAGATAGAGTTAAAAAAGGTATAAAAGTTGAACAATTATTTGGAATATCAAGAGATGAAATTTATAGAGTCAAACCATCTCAATATCATTATATTCAGCATTTATACCCATTAATAGATAAAGGCATGAGAAGATATGATTGTATTAATTGGTTAGAAAGAAACAATTATAAAATACCACCTCGATCAGCTTGTACTTTTTGTCCATTTCATTCAGATAAAGAATGGATAGAAGTTAAAAAAAATAAATTAGAATGGGAACAAGTAGTAGAATTAGACGAAAATATTAGAAGAATACCATCTTTAAGAGATGATGCTTTTTTACATAAAGATAGAAAACCTATTAAAGATATTAATTTTAATAAAGACGAAAATCAGTTGGATTTATTTAATTCTGAATGTTCTGGTTTTTGTGGTAGTTAAATGAAAGCAATACTGCGAATATTTAAGTATGTTAGAAAAAGATTGATTAATCTGTCTATTGAAAATAAAAGGTTAAAAGTGCAACTAGAATTTTACAAAGCAATAGTAGAATCAGATAATCATAAGAAACACTAATGGTAAAAAAAAAGTCTAAATTTCGCCACATTTCAATATCCAATAAAAAATATTATTTTTATATTATCAGGTGGATTGATGTGATCGGAGATTCTGGGCATTGTTCAGAAAAAGAATTTTTAGCCATGAAACCAGCTTATATGACGACTAACGCATATGTATTTAAAAAAGATAAAAAATACGTTTGGACGTTTGCTAGTTATGATGAAGAAACATTTAGCGATAGAAACCTAATTCCTAAAGGATTGATTTTATCTATGAAAAAGGTAGAAATATAAAATATGAAAAACGACAAAAGTAAGGCAATAGACAAAATTAAGACAAAATCTATGGGCAGACCCAAAAAAAAACTAGATATAGATGTTATTGCAAAATTAAGTCAGATAGGTTGCACACAAGAAGAAATAGGTTCTGTTATAGGAATTTCTGCTAGAACTTTGCAAAGACGATATGCCGATTTAGTTGCAGAAAATAAAAACAAAGGACGTGCCAGTTTAAGAAAAAAGATGTGGGAGAAAGCACTTAAAGGTAATGAAAAACTTTTAATCTGGCTTTCAAAGAACGAGTTAAATATGCGTGATAAAATAGAAACTCAAAGTATTGTTGAGCCTTTACCATTAATCATTGATGCAAAAGCTGAAGAAGTAAATGGCAAGAATTAAATTTGTTCACTTTGTACCAAGAGATAAACCACCTAAACGACCAAGAAGACATAAGAAAAAACTAAACAAAAGTGAGAAAAGATCGTATAAAAAATATAACCGACAAGGGAGATAACATGAGACTAGAAGAAATAATGGAAGCAACAATGAAAGAACAAACTAAAATAGGAGAGAATACATTTTTAAAATTAAGACAACAAAGAGATCAAGCAAGAGCAGAACTAGACCAAGTAAAGATTCAAAGAGATATAGCTTTAAGAAAACTTAACAAGGCTTTACAAATAGCAAAAGATTTAAGAAAGTTAATAGAAAATGGACAAGCGAAGTAATTTTTATCCTAATGGAGAAATAATTCCTTATCAAATGCCACAGGATTATAGACCATCAACTGGTAGAGGGTCATGTGGTTCGTGTGGTATGTTTTCTCAAAAAAGATATTTTTGTGGTATTTGGAGAACTAGAGGAGTCCGAGATACTTATGTATGCAACAAATGGCGACAACGACACTTCAAGAGATAGATAAATTAGCAAACCTTTATAATAAAACTAAAGATGATAAATATAAAATACTTTGGTATAAAAAAATAAAGGATGCAAAACACTTATAATACTGGTACTGTTATTCGATGGAACTTTGCTAAAAGAAGAATACGAACTATCAAGACCAATGGAAGTCCACGAATGTCTGATGTACGCAGACGACCATAGAGAAACAATAGCCACTTACAAAGAGTTTGATAATGCTATGAAGAATGGTTATTATCTAAATGATGGCAGAGGTACAATACAAGGTTTTATTTGTGAGTAATATATGATATTAGCCTTGTATGGCAAAATTCAAAGGTAGAACTGTTAAATTAAATAAACCATTTAGAACACCAAGTGGTTCTAAAAAATTTGCAGTTTATGTTAAAAATAGAAAAACAAACAGAGTACAGATTGTAAGATTTGGTAGTAAAGAGTTATCTATTAAAAAAAATATACCAGCAAGACAGAGATCATTTATGGCAAGGTTTCGTCCTATCTTGGCTAAAGCTAGAAGATCAGGAAAGCAACTTAATACTACTCCTGTCTATTGGGCAGTACAATCTTGGAAAAAAGGTTTTAGAATATGATAGATAAAATTTGTTATTTTTTATTTGGAACATTAGATAAGTGGTGTGCTTGGGTAGATGATATGTTCACAAAAAAACCAAAAAAGAAAAAGAAAAAACAAACTGCACCAGAGGATTTATTCAATGGCTCTTAAAATATCAGAAGAAGCAAAAGTTCAAATGCCAATGAAAACAGTTGCATCTTTGATAGGTATAGTTGCAATAGGTGTGTGGGGTTATTTTGGAATTATAGAAACTCAAAATAAATTAACAACTCGATTAGAATTAATGGAAAAAGATTTAACAGAAAATACAGAATTTAGAATTAAATGGCCAAGAGGACAATTAGGTTCTTTACCAGCAGATAGTGAACAATTTATGCTTATTGAAGATTTATATAAACAAGTTGAAAAGCTACAACAAACACAAGAAATGAATATGACTAACAAAGTTAATATTGAATTTTTAACTAAACAAATGGAAAAGGCTTTAGTAGATATTGAAAAATTAAAAGACTCTAATAGAGAAATTAGATATAATGGAAATGGAAAGCACTAATGGTTGAGGTAATAGCATTATTAATGATAGTAAATAACGAGATCAAGGAACATCGTATTCAACCTGATATGGCTAGTTGTTTGCGAGGTAAAAGAAAAGCTGAAAGAGTTTATCAAGAGAATGTTCAATATTCTTGTATAAAGTCTATGGCAGAATTAGAAGATAATATAGATGGGAGTAAAAGTATTAAGAAATTAATTTTAGAATAACATGATAGACGAAGATAGGACATTTGAAAACGAAGTGAGATTCCATAATGATAGATTGGGTATTAAAAATAATAGAAAAAATAACAAGAACAATATTCCACTGGTGTTGGAGAGTCCAAACTCAAAGAAGATGGAAAAGAAAGAAGAATTGAATGGAATATATACTCCTTTATCAACTATGCTCTCTAGTTAATAATTTTTGTTATCCACCTTTAACAAATAGACAATTAACAACTTATTCAGAATGTGTATCAAGAGGTGCAGAGAAAACAATAGAGTTAGTTCAGAAAGCACCTAAAGAATTTGACGAACAAAAATATATCGTTAAATATTGGTGTTTAAGTGAAAATAACATTAACAAAACCCCAACTTAAAGTAAGTCAATCGAAAGCTAGATTTAGAATTTTAATCAGTGGTCGTAGATTCGGTAAAACTTATTTAGCAGTGACAGAGATGATGAAATACGCATCTCAACCTAATCGTAAAATCTGGTATGTAGCACCAACATTTAAAATGGCAAAAGAGATTGTCTGGGGTACTCTTAAAGAAATGCTTAATCAATTTAATTGGATTGAGGATATTAACGAAACCACTATGACAATAACTATTAGAAAAACAAATAGTCAAATATCATTAAAAGGTGCAGATAATTATGATTCACTTCGAGGTACAGGATTAGACTTTTTAATATTAGATGAGTTTGCAGATATAGATAAACGTACTTGGTTTGAAGTATTAAGAGCATCAATATCAGATAGATTAGGTCATGTGCTTATGTGTGGAACTCCAAAAGGTTATGGAAATTGGTCATACGAAATGTATCTTAAAGGAAAGCAAGATGATGATTGGGAGTCTTTTCAATATACTACTATTGATGGTGGTATGGTCACTGAAGAAGAAATAGAACAAGCCAAACAAGATATTGATATTAGAACATTTAGACAAGAGTTTGAGGGTACATTTGAAAACTATGCTGGTGCAGTTTATTACAACTTCCACCCAGTTGATAATGTTGTTAAAAAACAAATAGATTGGACTAAACCTTTACATATAGGAATGGACTTTAACGTTGACCCAATGTCAGCTTGTGTAGGACAGATTGAAAAAGATAAAGTTTATTTTGTAGATGAAGTTATTATTTATGGCTCTAATACTGATGAAATGGTGCAAGAAATACGAGATAGATATGGAACTAAAATGCAAATATTTATATACCCTGACCCAGCTTCTAAACAAAGAAAAACATCTGCTGGTGGACGTACTGATTTATCAATATTACAAAATGCTGGATTTAAAGTTAAGGTAAAACATAAACACCCAGCAATACGAGATAGGGTCAATGCAGTTAATAGTAGGCTTAAAGATTCTAAAGGAGAAAGACATATTTTTGTTTCACAATCTTGCAAAACATTGATAAAAGGTTTACAAAGACAAATATACAAGGAGAATACAAATATTCCTGACAAGGAAGATGGATTCGATCACATGAACGATGCTCTTGGTTATATGATTGATTATTTAAAACCATTAACTACACAGGCTAATTTTTCTTCTCCAACAAGATGGACAATTAAATAAATTATGGCATATTCAAGAGATCAAGCATTAGAAGTTCACAAAGACTATCAGCAAACTGTTAATAATTGGGAATACTACATTAGATCGTACAATGGTGGATATGACTATATGATTGGTCAATATCTTAATAGATATAATTTAGAATTAGATAACGAATTTAATCAAAGACTTGCAAACACTCCTTGTGATAATCATTGTAAAAATATTATTCAAATCTATTCATCGTTTTTATTTAGAGTTAGACCAAGCAGAGATTTTGGTTCTTTAGCAGAAGAACCTAGTTTAGAATCATTCTTAAAAGACGCAGACCTAGAGGGAAACAATTTAAACTCTGTAATTAAACAAGCACAAAACTACGCATCAATCTATGGTCATTGTTTTATGATTTTAGATAAACCAAGAGTCACAACAAACACAAGAGCAGAAGAACTAGAACAAGACATAAGACCATATTTATCAATCGTCACTCCTGAAAATGTTTTAGATTGGAATTTTAAAAGAGAAGTAAATGGTAAGTATTATTTGGACTATCTTAAAATTAGAGAAGAAGTAGATAAAGATGGTGGAACGTATATGCGACTTTGGTATCCTGATAGAATTGAAACTATCTATATGCCAGAAAGAGAGCCACCACAAATAATAGATACTGCCGATAACCTGATTGGCAAAATACCAGCAGTTATTTTATACAATGCTAAATCTCACAAACGTGGCATTGGTCAATCAGACCTTACTGATATAGCTGACTTACAAAAATCTATCTACAATGAATACTCTGAAATGGAACAATTAATAAGATTAACTAACCACCCATCATTAGTTAAAACTCCAAGTGTAAATGCAAGTGCTGGTGCTGGTGCAGTAATAGAAATGCCTGATGAATTAGAACCAAATCTAAAACCATATTTATTACAACCATCTGGTCAAAACTTAACTGCAATAATGGAATCAATAAATAACAAGGTAGAATCTATAAATAGAATTGCACATACAGGTGCAGTAAGAACTACTAAACAAGCAGTATCATCTGGTATAGCTTTACAAACAGAATTTGAATTATTAAATGCAAGACTATCAGAAAAAGCAGATAACTTACAAATAGC
>LULM01000701.1_pt1 | contig 12564 bp, 11 predicted proteins | sample 728151 | NCBI WGS metagenome assembly LULM01 (sample SAMN03860289, study PRJNA289734) | marine metagenome | biome: seawater column; feature: ocean; material: water; isolation source: Red Sea water column Station 149 - depth 200m | place: Saudi Arabia: Red Sea | collected 2011-10-15 | depth 200 m
GGAAGGGGACGCCGCCCATTGCGCTCGCCGATATATTGGCATAGCATATGCCAAAACATGGGAGGGACGGGTGAACGAACGGCCTTATGAGGTGCATGGCGCGCTGGGTTCGCCCTATTCGATGAAAATTCGCGCGGCGATGCGCTATCGCCGCCTGCCGCATATCTGGGTGCATGGCGCCGCGACGCAGGGCGGGGCGCTGGCGCATGTCCGCGCGCCGGTGATCCCGGTGGTGCGCTTTCCCGACGATAGCTGGCACAATGATTCGACCCCGCTCCTCTATCTGCTCGAGGATCGCCATCCGGGCAGCCGTTCGGTGGTGCCGCCCGATCCCGCGCGCGCCTTTCTGGCGCATCTGATCGAGGATTTCGCCGACGAATGGCTGACCAAGGCGATGTTCGGCTATCGCTGGCTGGCCGAGGTCGACCAGCTTCAGATGAGCCGCTGGCTGGCCTTCGATGCGTTCAAGGGCGGCGGGGCGGAACAGCGCGAGCGCTTTGCGGCGAGCTTTCGCGAGCGGCAGGTGGGGCGCACGGCGATCGTCGGCTGCACGCCCGCGAACTTCGCGCTGATCGAAGCGTCGACCCGTGCGGTGCTCGCGGCGCTGGAGGCGCATGTCCAGGACCGGCACTGCCTGTTCGGCACGCGGCCGTCGCTCGCCGAATTCGGCCTGTTCGGCCAATTGTCGCAGCTCGGCGTCGATCCGACGGCGCAGGCGATGATGCGCGCCGACTATCCCTTTGCCTATCGCTGGCTTTCGCACATCGATGACATGTCGGGGATCGACGGCGAATGGGACGCGGCCGATGCGCCGCTGCCGCCCGTGGTCGAGGCGCTGCTGGCGGTGGCGGGCGCGGTCTATCTGCCCTTCTTGCGGGCGAATGCGGCGGCACTGGAAAGGGGGGAGGCGATGATGCGGTTCGAGGCGATGGGGCATGGCTATGACCAGGGGGTGTTCAAATATCAGGCGAAATGCCTTGCCGACCTGCGCATGCGCTACGCGGCGCTGAACGACGCGGCGCGTGCTGCGGTCGATCCGCTGCTCGAGCGGACGGGCTGCCTGCCCGCGCTGGTGTCGGCATGAGGCGCGCGTTCGCCGCCGGGGTCGCCGCCGCGCTGGTCGCGGCGCCGCTGGCCGCGCAGACCGCGGCGCCGACCGCGCCCGCGACACCCGCGGACAGGTCGATGTCGCCGAGCAGTACTGCAGACGGGGGTGATGAACCACCGCGCCGGGCTGGGCAATATGCCCGAAACGATCCCCGACGCGCACCGCGGCAAGCCGGGGTACGACACGGTGATGAACCACAGCGTCGTCACGATCGCGGAAATGCTGAAGGCGGCGGGCTATCGCACCTATCTGACCGGCAAATGGCATCTGGGCAGCGATCCGACGCGGCTTCCCGAAGCGCGCGGCTATGATCGCGCCTTCAGCCTGGCCGATGCGGGCGCCGACAATTTCGATCAGGAACCGATCAAGGGCCTCTACGACAAGGCGAACTGGACCGACAATGGCAAGCCGGGGGTGCTGCCCAAGGATTATTATTCGTCGCGCTTCGTGGTCCAGAAGATGATCGATTATATCGACGCCGACCGCGCGAGCGGAAAGCCGTTTTTCGCGTCGGTCAATTTCCTTGCCAACCATATTCCGGTGCAGGCGCCCGACAGCGACATCGCGCGCTATCAGGCGATGTATAGCGAAGGCTGGACCGCGCTGCGCGCCGCACGGGCCAAGCGCGCCGCGGCGCTGGGCATCATGCCCGCGGGCGCGCCGATGGTGACGATGGCGACCACCCCTGACTGGCAAAAGCTGGACAGCGACGAACGCAAGGCGGCGGTCCGCGTGATGCAGGCCTATGCCGGGATGGCGACCGCCGCCGACCGCGAGATCGGCCGCCTCGTCGCGCATCTGAAGGCGACGGGCGATTACGACAATACGATCTTCGTCTTTCTGTCGGACAACGGCCCCGAACCGACCAACCCCTATAACCGGCTGCGCAACCGGCTGTTCCTGGGGATGCAATATGACACCTCGATCGGCAACATCGGTCGCCGCCACAGCTTCAGCGCCATCGGCCCCGGCTGGGCGAGCGCCGCGGCGGCACCGCTGTCGGGGTACAAGTTCAGCGCGACCGAGGGCGGGCTGCGCGTCCCGCTGATCATCGCTTGGCCCGGCCATCCGCAGGTGCGCGCGGGCGCGATCTCGAACGGGCTGGCGCATGTCACCGACATCGTCCCGACGCTGACCGACCTCGCCGGCGTGCCGGGTCACGGCGGCAGCTGGGGCGGGCGGACGGTCGAGCCGATCGCGGGGCGCAGTCTGGTGCCGATGCTGGCGGGCGGCGCAGGCAGCGTTCATGGCGACGCCCCGATCGGTTATGAACTGTCGGGCAATGCCGCGCTGTTCCGGGGCGATTACAAGCTGGTGCGCAATCTGCCGCCGACGGGCGATGGTCAATGGCGGCTGTTCGACATCGCCGGCGATCCCGGCGAAACGCACGATCTGGCCGCCGCGATGCCCGATCGCTTTGCGGCGATGAAGGCCGATTATGCGGCGTTCGCCAAGACCAACCAGGTGCTCGAAATGCCGGCGGGTTACACCGCGGACGAACAGATCAACCTTTATGCGTGGCGGCAACAGGGCCGCAAGCGGGCGATCCAGGCCGGACTGGTGCTCGGCGGGGCGATCGTCGCGCTGTCAGCCCTCGTGTGGCTTTTCGTCCGGCGGCGGCGGGCGCGCCGTGTCGATCAGGCGAATGCCGACATGATCGGTGCCTAGCGAACGTTCCTGGAACTGGCGCGCGGCGGCGCGATAGCGCGCGCAATAATTTGCCGCGCACAGAAAGCTGCCGCCCTTGATGACATTGCGGTCGGGGTCGATCGCGCTTGCCGTCCATTCCCAGACATTGCCGATCAGGTCGTGGACGCCGTGCTTGTCGGCGGGGAAGCAGGCGACGGGCGCGCGGCTCTTGAAGCCGTCGGTGCCGAGGTCGCGGACCGGGAAAACGCCCTGATAATAGTTGGCGGTCGGCTTGCCGTTTGCATCGACCGGGACATCGCGCCGCGCGCCGCCGGTTGCGGCGGCAAGCTCCCATTGCGCCTCGTCGGGCAGCGCCTTGCCCTTCCAGCGCGCATAAGCGAGCGCGTCGTCGTAGCCGACCTGGACCACCGGATCGCGGTCGCGGCCGGCGATGCCGGTCTTCGGTCCTTCGGGATGCCGCCATTCGGCCCCGACGACCCAGCGCCACCAGTTGGGATTGCCGTCGGTCGGCGCGGTAAACACCGCCGATCCGGGGATCAGCATGTCGGGCGGCGCGCCGGGCAGTTTCGGCGGGTCTTTCTCGGCAAGCGTCTTGTAGCCGGTCGCCTTCACGAATTCGGCGAATTCGGCGTTCGTCACCTCGTGCGTCGCCATCCAGAAGCCCTTGACCGTAACCTCGCGCGCCGGTGCCTCTTCGGGCAGCGTCGCGTCGGCGCCCATGGTGAAGGTCGCGCCGGGAATCCAGACATAGTCGCGCGCCGGCATCGGCGGGCAGGTCGGAGTCTGCGCCTCGGCATGCTGTTCGGTCTTTTTGGCGCCGCATGCGGCCAGGGCGCCCAGCGCGGCGAAAGCGATCAGCGCCGCGCCGCGCTTCACCGATCGCCGCCTTGCGGAAGCGCGGCAAGCAGCGCTTCGACCATATGCGCGGTGACGGTCCCCGCTTCTTCGGCCGGCAGGCCCTGGTCGTGCCGCAGCGCGCGCCAGTTCTGGAAGGAGAGTGTGGCACATAGCGCCTCCGCCGCCACCTTGTTCGCAAGGACAGGCGCGGGCAGCAGGCGCATCACCAGTTCGCGCTCGACCGTGATGACGCGGCCATATTCGGCCATCAGAAAGGGCGACTGGTAGCGTTTGATATTGGCGGCGAGCCGGAACGGCAGCATCGTTTCGAACACGCGGACGCGGCGGCGGGCGAGATCGCGCATGTTCGCGCGCCAGTCGTTGTCGAGATAGGGGGCGGTGACGATCGGCATCACCCGTTCGGCGATCGTCGCCGAAATCTCGCTATAGAGCGAATCCATATCGTCGAAATGGCGGAAGACGGTACGAATGCCGATCCCGGCTTCGTCGGCGACGCGCGCCGCGCTGGGCATCAGGTCACCGCCGGCGATCAGTTCCATCATCGCCTTGACGATGCGCTTGTGGCTCGACCGGCTGCGTTCGCGCCGACCATCGATCCGGGGCGTCACGCTTGCCGGATTCGCCTTTGCCTCGCCCTCCGCTTTCGCCGTTGTCGTCATGTCCTCCCCGCTGGCGCAGCTTGGCGCCGTGGTCAATGCCCGCTTCGAAGCATCTTGCGCCGCGCCCGATATAATGACACATATAGTGCCAATAGTTTCGGGGCAACCGAAGAGTCGGGGGGGATGATGGGGGAGCAGGCTGTTCTTGTCGGCGCGATTTGGGCGGGCGCGTTGCTGCTCTGGCTCGCCTTCCTGCTGTTCTACGACGGGTTCCGCCGCCCGCTGACGCGGGCCGAGATCGACGCCTTTCTGGGCACGCTCGGCGATCGCATGGAGGAAACGGGCAACGACAGCGCCCGCCTGCGCGCCTTTCTGGAGGACGACGACGGACGCGAATTCGTCATGGTCAATCTTGTCCGCACGCGGCCCGGCCAGGTCACCGATCCCGCCAGCGGCGAGACGCGCGCGGGCAGCGAATGGCTGCGCCGCTATTCGGACCCCTTCGTGCGCGGGCTGATCGCGCGCGGCGGGCATCCGCTCTATGTCGGCGCCAAGGTCGGCGGCTATATCGACGCGTGGAACACACCCGCCGACCCCGGCTGGTCGCTGGTCGGCACGATGCGATACCGTAGCCGCCGCGACCTGATCCGCATGGCGGCCGATCCGGCCTTTCGCGCCGTGCATCCGAACAAGACGCTGGGGATCGAGACGACCTTCTCTTTCCCGACGCAGCGACAGATCGCCTTTTATGCCAGCCCGCGGGTCACGGTGGGGCTGGGGCTCGCACTCGCTGCGGCGCTTGCGCATATCGCGCTTTTGACATGGGCTTAGAGGGGGCCGGAGGGGACCGATGAAGAAACGCTGGATTGCATTGGGCGTCGTCGCGCTGATCGGCGCGGGTGGCTATTGGGGTTTTCAGGAGAATAAATATCGTTTGCCCGGGATGATTCAGGACTGGCGCGACCCGGTGCAGCCGAACCACGCCGTAGTCTGGCAGCAGGGGCCGGGTGCGGCCCCCGTCACCGCGCCGGGGACCAAGCGCCCGCCCAACATCATCCTGATCGTCGCCGACGATCTGGGCTGGAACGATATCAGCCTGAACGGCGGCGGCGTTGCAGGCGGGATCGTCAAGACGCCCAACATCGACGCGCTGGCACGTCAGGGGCTGAACTTCACCACCGCCTATGCCGCGAACGCCACCTGTTCGCCGTCGCGCGCGGCGATGATGACCGGCCGCTATCCGACGCGCTTCGGTTTCGAATTTACCGCGGTGCCGACCGCCTTTGCCGAGAATCTGGCGCATGGCGGCGGCCTTGGTCCGCTGAAGGCCGTATTCCACAAGGAACTGATCACCGACGATATTCCCGACTATCCCGACATGGGCGTCCCGCCGAGCGAGATTACCATTGCCGAAGCGGTGAAGGCGGCGGGCTATCACACCATCCACATCGGCAAATGGCATCTGGGCGAAGCGCCGCGCTTGCAGCCCAATGCGCAGGGTTTCGACGAAAGCCTCGCGATTCTGGCGGGGGGCGCGAAATTCCTGCCCGACGACGATCCCGATACGGTCAACGCCAAGCTGCCGTGGGATCCGATCGACCGTTTCATCTGGGCGAATCTGCGCCATGCCGTAACTTTCAACGGCGGCAAGCGCTTTCATCCCCAGGGGCATATGACCGACTATTTCGCCGCCGAAGCCGAAAAGGCGATCGACGCGAACAAGAACCGGCCCTTCTTCATGTATCTGGCGTTCAATGCGCCGCACACGCCGTTGCAGGCAACGCGCGAGGAATATGACCGGCTGCCGCAGATCAAGGACCACAAGACGCGCGTTTACGGAGCGATGATCGCACAGCTCGACCGCCGCATCGGCGATGTCATGGCGAAGCTCAAGCAGGCGGGGATCGACGACAATACGCTCGTCATCTTCACCAGCGACAATGGCGGGGCCTGGTACAATGGCATCCCGCACCTCAATGCGCCCTATCGGGGATGGAAGGCGACCTTTTTCGAGGGCGGCATCCGCACCCCCTTCTTCATGCGCTGGCCGGGCCATATCGCGCCGGGTTCTACCCGCGCCGACGTGACCGGGCATATCGACATATATTCGACGATCGCCGCCGCGGCGGGGGCGAAGGTGCCGACCGATCGCATCGTCGACAGCCAGAATATCCTGGCCGGGCCGGCGCATCGCCAGGCGATGTACTGGCGTTCGGGCGATTATCGCGTCGTGCGTGCGGGCGACTGGAAATTGCAGGTGACGAAGCGGCCCGAAAAGGTTCGCCTCTATAATCTCGCCGTCGATCCGACCGAACAGCATGATGTGTCGGCGCAGGAGCCGCAGCGCGTCGCGCAGCTTCGCGCGATGATCGAGGCGCAGAACAAGGGGATGGCCAAGCCGATCTGGCCGGGGCTGATCGAGGGGCCGGTGCGGATCGACGTGCCGCTCAACGCGCCGTGGAAGGACGGGCAGGATTATATCTACTGGACCAATTGAACCGTCCGGTCGCCGCAGGAGGGAAGGGGTCAGCGTTCGATCTTGGTCACCAATATGACCGACGTCGTCGTGCGTTCGACCCCGTCGAGCAGGCCGATCTCGTCGATCAACTCGTTGAGCAGGGCGCTGTCCTCCGCCTCCAGCATCGCGATAATGTCATATTCGCCGCTGATCGCGTGGATCGCCTGAACCTGGGTGAAGCCGGCGAGGGCGGCCTCGACCTCGCGGTGATAGCGCGGCAACGTCTTGATCATCATATGGGCGCGGACGCGGCCGGCGGCAAAGGCTTGCCCCCGCCGCACCGTATAGCCCGCGACGATATTATCCTCTTCCAGCCGCGCGAGCCGCGAATAGACCTGGCCGCGCGAGATGCCGAGTTCCTTCGCAAGCTGTGCGATGGTCTGGCGCGCATCGTCGCGCAGCAGGGTGAGCAGGCGATCGTCGATCTCGTCGAGACTGACGGTCATCGGCGCCATCAGTCCGCCCATGCCTCGTCAGCGAAGATCGCCGTCTGTGGTTCCGCCCCGGCCGTCATCCGGCCACGATACATGCCAAGGTCGTTGAGCGCAAAGACCGGACGGCCGTCGGGGCCCATCGCGATCAGACCGCCGTCGCCGCCGATCGCACCGACCGCCGCGATGGTCGCCTGCGCCGCGTCGTTCAGGCTTTCGCCTTTCCACGCGACGCGGTCGCAGACCTGCCGCGCCGCGCTTTCGCGGATGAAATATTCGCCCGATCCCGTCGCCGAAACCGCGCATTGGCCGTTGCTGGCATAGGTGCCCGCGCCGATGACAACCGCGCCTACGGTGCCGAACAGGTGCGTCGGGTCGAGCGCCGCCTGATGCTTCTTGCGCCAGGCGAGCAGCTGCTGCCCCCGCTGATCGGTCCGGAACCAGGCGGGGTCGACCTGTTCGAGCCCCTGTTCGACCGAGAAACGGTCGGCGCCGTCGCGCGCCAAGAGGACGTGCGGGCTCTTGTCCATCACCGCGCGGGCAAGGTCGATCGGGTGCCGGGTGCGCGTGACGCCCGCGACGGCACCGGCCTTGAGCGTGGCGCCGTCCATGATCGCGGAATCGAGTTCGTTGGTCCCCTCGGCGGTGAACACGGCGCCGCGGCCGGCGTTGAACAGCGGATTATCCTCGAGGACGCGCACCGCCGCCGCGACCGCGTCGAGCGCCGGGCCGCCCCTGTCGAGCACCGCCGATCCGGCGCGCAGCGCGGCGTCGAGGCCGGCGCGATAGGCGGCTTCCTTGTCGGGGGTAAGCGAGCCGGGCTTGATGACCCCGGCGCCGCCATGGATCGCGAGCGACCAGCGCGGCACCTCGACCAGTTCGCCCGCGCGCGCGGCATAGTTGCGCACGAACACCGGCGCATCGACGCGGCCCGAGGGCAGGTGAACGACCGAGCCCGGCCCGACCCCCGTCACCTTCACCCGCGGCACATCGAGCGGCCTGCGGTCGCTGACGTTGCGCAGTTCCGATCATCGCGGGCGCGTCGGCAGCGCGTCCGACCTGCGCCTTGGCGACGAAGGCGAAAAGGCGGCCGAGCCGGTCGCGTTCCTTGAAATGCGTATCGGTGACGACGCCCTTGAGCAGCGCCAGGTGCAGGAAATCGCCTTCGATGGTGTTCGCCGGGCCGAGCGGATCGGCGAGCGCCTCGGGGCTCTTGATGCTGCCGTCGTCCATCGCGCCATAGAGTTTTTCGCCCTGCATCGCGAGGCCGGCGCTGGTCCCGGCGAGCGGCTTGCCCGCCGCGACATGCGCGTCGATGATCTCGTTGACCGGCGTGCCGCGCCAGAAGCGCACGTAACGCGACTGATCGCCGCCGGCGATGAAGATGCCGTCGGCCTTGCGCAGCCGGTCGAGGATCTTCTTGTCGGTCGCTTGCGAACGCGCGTGGAAGACGAAGATTTCGACCGACTGGATGCCGCCGATGTCGCGATAGAATTCCTCGCCGATTTCCTTGCCGTAAGAAGCGCTGAGGACGACGATGTGGCCCTTGCCGGCCTTGCCGAAGAACCACTTCATCGCGTCGATATTCCGGTCGCCTCCGCCCATCAGCAACAGCCCGCCCGATACCGGACCCGGCGTCGGCGTGTTCAGCGCGCCATAGACATAATGTTCGTAGGGCTGATCCTTCGCCGCCGCCGCAAGCGGTGCGGCGAAAAGGAGCGCGGACAGCAGCACGGCGACCCGTTTGAACAGTCTGATCGGCGGCATCGGCATATCTCCTTCGGCAACTTTGATCGATGGATGTTACATAATCGACACGCAAAATGACAATATGATTCCTGTTTTCGTCATAATGATTGAAATTTTCGGTCCGTTCTGGCTGATAGGGCGCGTCTCGTGACAGGGCATTGGGGGCGCCGATTCGCGCCGCAGACAGGATAGGGGCTTTTCGATGGAACATCTCGGCCGACGGTCGCTTCGCATCATTCTCGGGCTGGGCGTCTGCCTTCCCGCGCTCGCCACGCCGGCGCTGGCGCAGGAAACGTCGGACGAGGGCGCGGTGCAGGAGATCATCGTCACCGGTTCGCGCATTCCCACGATCAAGGATCAGGGGCCGTCGGCGGTCACGACCATCGATTCGGATGCGATCCGCGCCAACGGCTATACCAGCGTCCCCGAACTGCTCGCGGCGATGACGCAGAACAGCGGCGAGACGCAAAGCCCGCAGTCGGGAAGCAGCGCCGACTTCACCCCCGGCGCGCAGCAGGTCGACCTGCGCGGCCTTGGCCCCAACCATACGCTTGTGCTCGTCAACGGCCGCCGCATAGCCGATTTCCCGCTGCCTTATATCGGCCGCAGCAACTTCACCGACATTTCGAACATCCCGGTGGGGCTGATCGACAAGGTCGAGATATTGTCGGGTGCAGCCTCCGCCATCTATGGTTCGGACGCAATCGCGGGCGTCATCAACTTCAAGATGAAGGAAAATCTGGACGGCCTGACGCTCGACTATCGTCACGGCCGCACCCAGCATGGTGGCGGCATGTCGCATCGCTTCACCGCGACCGGCGGCTGGTCGACCGACCGTTTCAGCATCGCGGCCGGGATCGAATATCTCGACCAGCGTCCGCTGTGGGCTTATGATCGTTCGATCCAGGACAGCACCGACGACAGTCCCGGCAGCACGATCGCGCGCCGCACCTTCCTGCGCTACAGCATCGAGAACGACAGCTATATCGATCCGGGTCCGGCGGCCTGCGCCGGGGTTGCGAACCTCAACGGCGGTTCGACCATCTATACGTCGCGTCCGCGCTACGGCGATTATGATCCGGCGATCGACGATTACGGCCCCGGCTATTACTGCGGCAGCAAGACGTCGATCGGCTACGGCACGATCGTTTCGGGTCGCAAGGGCTTCAACAGCTTCGGCACGATGTCCTACGAGCTGTCGGACAATGCCAAATTGTTCGCCGACTTTCAGTTCGGGATCAGCAAGGTCCGGCTGATGTACGATGTCACGAGCTGGGCGTTCGAAAGCTCGTCGTCGAGTTCGGACAACAGTTTTTACAACGCGTTCGACGATACGATCGACGACTGGTCGCGCCAGTTTGCGCCGGAAGAAACCGGCGGGCTGGAAATGCAGCGCAGCAAGCAGACGACCTACAGCATCACGCCCGGTATCCGCGGCAATTTCGGCAATGCCTGGAATTACGAGGCATCGTTCAATTACAGCCGCTACCAGTCGGTCGTCCGCTGGCCCCAGATCGTCAATTCCAAGGCGATCGCTTTCTTTCTGGGCGAACAGCTGGGGGTCGACGAGGACAGCGGCTATCCGATCTTCAACGCCGATCCCGCGCGGCTCTACACCGCGCTGACGCCAGCCGAATATGACAGCATTTCGGCCGATACGGTCTATCGTCCGTATAGCTGGACCAGCAATTTGCAGGCGACGCTGACCAATGGCGAGCTGTTCCAGCTTCCGGCCGGTCCGGTCGGGGTCGCGGTGGTCGCCGAATATGGCAAGCAGGGCTATAATCTGCGCCCCGATCCGCTGGCGCTCACCGACTATTATTACAGCTGGAAGGACAGCGACGGCGCGGGCAAGCGCAGCCATGCCGCGATCGGCGGCGAAGTGCGCGTGCCGGTGCTCGATTTCGTGACGCTGACGGGTGCCGGCCGTTATGACACCTTCGGCTTTGCCGGCCGCGATGTCGGCAAATTCACCTATAATGGCGGGGTCGAAGTCCGACCGACGCGCAGCCTGCTGCTGCGCGCCGCCTATGGCACCGCCTTCCGCGCGCCCGACCTCCACTATGTCTTTACTGGGCCGGGCAATGTGCAGAGCAGCGTCGATGACTATTATCTGTGCGCGGTCGAAGAGCCCGACGAGGATATCGGCGATTGCAGCTATTCGGGGACCGGCGTCGTCGTGAACCGGACCGGCAACCGCAACCTCGACGCCGAAACCGGACGCACGCTGACGGGCGGCATCGTCTTTTCGCCGTCGAGCCGCCTCCATGTTTCGGTCGATTATTTCCGCGTGACGCTCGACAATCAGGTCGACGATCTCAGCATCGACACGCTGGCCCGGACCGAGGCGGACTGCAGCGTGCTGACCGAGGGCGGCACGCCCAAGCTCGATCCCAATTCGCCGACCTGTCAGGATGCCTTCGCGCGCATCACGCGCTTTGCCAGCGGCGGCAATGCCGGGCAGATATCGTCGATCCGCGTCAATCCGATCAACATTGCGCGCGAAAGGACGAGCGGGATCGATATCGCTTTCCGCGGCAGCCTGCCGACCGGTATCGGCACCTTCACCCTGTCGCTCGCGCACAGCCATGTGTTCAAGCACAGCTTCCAGCAATATCCGGGCGATCCGTTCGTCGACAAGCTCGCGGTCGATAGCGGCTATTATCTGCCGCGCGACAAGTCGAACGGCAGCATTTCATATGAAAATGAGGGTTTTCAGCTGACCTTTTCGGGCACCCGCCTCGGCAAGCTGCCCAATTATGACGAGGATGCGTTCATCAAGGCGAGCTACCTCTTCAACGCGACCATGCAATATGATTTTACCGACCATCTGCGGGGCTCGCTGACGGTGCGCAACCTGTTCGACACGAACCCCGTCAAGGACCCGACCTGGTCGAGCTATCCCTATTACAACACCAGCTGGTTCGACAGCATCGGACGCAGCGTGTTCCTGCAGCTCACCTACAAATTGGGAGGATCGGCGCTCTGACCGGCCGCGGCGAGGGCGTGCTTCCGTCCCCGCCGCCATCCGCTTAGGCGCTTGTGAAACAAGGCGGACGCGCGTTAAGGGGGGCCATGGCTAATGGCACCGGTCCCCTTGGCGGCGGCAATGCGCGCCCGACGATGGCCGACATCGCGCGCGAGCTGGGCGTCGCGAAGATCACCGTTTCGCGCGCGCTTTCGGACAGCCCGACGGTCAAGGAAAGCACGCGCCGGCTGATCCGCGATACCGCCGAACGCATGGGCTACCGGCTCAATATTTCGGCGCGCAACCTGCGGCAGCAGCGCACCCGGACCATCGCCGTCGTCATCGAAATGGCCCCCTCGCACGACCGCCTGATGAGCGAACCGTATCCGCTCTCGCTGCTCGGCGGGATCATGCAGGAACTGACCGCGGCCGGACAGAATATGGTGCTGACGACGATCGAACTGTTCGCACAGCATCCGCCGTCGGCCGACGGGGTCATCCTGCTGGGGCAGGGTGTGCATGACGACGCCGCCGCGGCGATCGAGGCGACCGGGCTGCCGTATGTGGTCTGGGGCGCGGCGCACGGCCCGCCCGGATCGACGTCGCGATCCTCCCGCCCGGCCGAGTGAACGACGGTGAGAGCGGCAGCCGATGAGCAGAGACAACGACTGGATCAACCGCAC
>LULM01000645.1_pt1 | contig 12537 bp, 13 predicted proteins | sample 728151 | NCBI WGS metagenome assembly LULM01 (sample SAMN03860289, study PRJNA289734) | marine metagenome | biome: seawater column; feature: ocean; material: water; isolation source: Red Sea water column Station 149 - depth 200m | place: Saudi Arabia: Red Sea | collected 2011-10-15 | depth 200 m
GACCAGAGTCGAGGATCCCGGTGAGGAGCTGGTCGAGGGCGGTGACCCGGCGGATGCTGGCGGGTCGGTCGTCCTCGGCGCAGGTGGGGGCGGAGAGGGACTGCAGGACGGTCTTGAGCTTGGTGCCGGTGTCGAAGGGCAGGAACCCGGTGACGGCGACTCCGTCGCCGACGACGGAGACCTTGAGGTCGTGGCGGTCCATGCCCTTGATCCAGGCCTCGTCGAGGTCGTCGGGGTGGGCGGTGGCGCGCAGCTTCTTGACGGCCTTGCGGATCTGGACCGGCTCGGCCTGCTCGGCCAGACGCAGCATCCAGTCCATCGAGTGTTCGACGACCATCGGGTCGATGTGGCGGGCGGCGTAGCCGAACGCGTCGACGTGGTCCAGGGACACGGCCCCCTCGACGGCGAGTGACTCCAGGTCGGGCATGTCCCGCAGGGTCGGACCGGAGCGGACCAGCTGGCCCGCCTGTCTGCCGTCGAGGTGGAGCTGGTCGCGCAGCCAGTTCTTCAGGCTCGAGCAGCCCTCGGCCTCGAAGTCCCGATGCTCGTCGATCTCCGCGACCAGCGCCACCTTCTCCGCGTCGATCGCGTTGGAGAGCCCCTGCAGCAGCCGCAACGCATCGGTGCTCGTCGGGTACGCACGCAGCTCAGCCGCGACGGCCTCAAGCCGGGCGGCGAGTGCGGTGCTGGACATGCCTCCATGATACCGAACGGGTGTTCGAACATCAACACTTTGACGGCTCAAACGACCTGCAATTCCAGGATTTTTCCTTCGCGTCCACCGCGAAGGCCGACCCTGTCCGCCCCGCGAGGATCCTCTTGTCGCGAACGGCCCGGTCAGGCCGCACCCACCCTCACCGGGCGCGCCGGCACGGGGTCAGTGCTTGAACGGGTTCAGCGACCGCCCCATCAGGTACTGCAGGCGGAACGGCACCGGACGCATGGCGTGGGAGAGCACCTTGTTCACGCGGCCCGGGACGCACACGGGCTTGCCCGACTCGACGGCCGCCCAGCCCTCGCGCGCGACGGCGTCGGCCTCCTGCCAGAGGAGGGCCGGGAGCCGGTTGGCGGCCTCGGCGCTGCCCATCGTCGCGTGGAACTCGCTGCGGGTGAAGCCCGGGCAGAGCGCCGTGACGTGGACGCCGTGCGGCTTGAGCTCCATGTCGAGCGCCTGCGACATGTCGAGCACGTAGCTCTTGATGCCGGTGTACAGCAGGCTCTCGCCGGGCGGGGCGAACGCCGCGAGCAAGGTGCCGGCGCGGCCGTTCGTGCTGGCGGCGCAGCAGTACGTGGCCGACCCGACCCGCTCCGTCGGCGACATGCACCCGTTCTACACGTACGCGCACGTGCCGGCGGGCTACACCGGCGACGCGACCGAGGCGATCGTCGCCCAGGTCGAGCGCTTCGCGCCCGGGTTCCGCGAGCGGATCCGCGCGACGGCCGTCTGCAGCACGACGCAGATGTCGCGGAAGAACGCGAACTACGTCGGCGGCGACATCGTGTCGGGCGCGAACGACCCGCTGCAGCTCGTGTTCCGCCCTCGCGTCACCCTCCATCCGTACGCGACCGGAGCCGACGGCGTCTTCCTCTGCTCAGCCGCCACTCCTCCAGGCGCTGGTGCGCACGGCATGTCGGGCTACTGGGCGGCGCAGGCGGCACTGCGCTCGCTCACCTGAGGCCCACGAAGATCGGCTGCCGCACCGCTGTGCGCGACGTGGAGCACCCGCTCGCGCGCCTCAGGTCGAGCAGTGCGTGTAGTAGTACTGCGACACCTTCGTCGAGGCGTCGAGGTACTCCTTGGAGGAGAAGTCCGCGAACGGGCTGGTGCCTCCCGAGCTGCTGGCCGAGGCCGAGCTGGACATCAGGTCGGCGAGGACCTTCACATCGTCGGCGATCTCCGCCGGGGCGGCCTTGCGCAGCGCCTCGTACTTCGCCGCCGTCTCGTCGAGCTGCTGGCGCAGGGCGTCGAGGTCGGGGGTGCCGCCCTCGCTGTTGAGGTTGTCGAGGCTGCTGAGGCTGCTGTCGCGCAGGTCCTTCATGACCGAGCAGAACTGGTCGGAGTCGCCGGAGCCGCTCGCCTCGTCCCCACCCTTGTCACCGCCCTTGTCGTCGCTGTCCTTCGAGGCCGACGTGCCGGCCACCGGGCTGCCGGAGTCGTCGTCGCCGGTGAGGGCGCTGATGCCGAAGTAGCCACCCGCGACGAGCGCGGCGATGACGCCGAGCACGAGCAGGACGCGGGCGACGCTCGTCCCGCCGCTGCTCGTCGCGTCACTGCTCGTTGCCTCGGTGCTCCCAGCGCCGTCGCTCGCGAGTGCGGTCGGGGCCGGGGTCGGCTCGAGCGGGACGGTCGGCTCGGCGACGGGCGCGACGGGCGGCTCCTCGACGGGGGCCTCCTGCACCGGGCTCTCCTGCGTGGGGGGCGCGGGCGGGGCCGGCGGTCCCGGCGGCGGAGGCGGCGGGGGCACTGCCGCGGCGCGGGCGGCGATCGCCTCCCGGACGGTGTCGTCGCCGTGCTCGCCGAGCCACTCGAGGAGGCCGTCGTAGGCCTGGGGGTGCGCGGCGATGAGGGGCCACGTCTCGCGGTCGGCCTGGGCGATCTCGTGCAGCCGGGCTGCGGAGGTCCGGGGGTCGGCGGCCTCGCGCTGCAGGTCGTCGTTCGTCATGGTCTGGCTCCGGCGTAGGACGAGTGGGGACACGCGCCACGACCTCAGCTGGGCTCAGGCCGCGACGCGATCTTGCGCCATCGTACGACTTGGCCCGGTCACGTCCGACGCGTGGTCTCGTGGCTGTACGGCGGTGACTTCTCCACCGAGAACGGCCCGCGTCCGGTGGAGGATCCACCGCCCGCGCGCCCACGCCCCGAGCGGTGCGAGCGCCACCGAACGAGCCCCTCTTCCGGTGGAGGATCCACCGCCCGGGCGGGCGAGCGGCGGATCAGCCGAGGAGGGGACGCACGCCCTCCGCGAACCAGTACGCCTCCTCGACGTGCGGGTAGCCCGAGAGCACGAACTCCTCGATGCCGATGGCGCGGTACTGCTCCACCAGCTCGGCCACCTCGCGGTGCGACCCGACGAGGGCCGTGCCCGCACCACCGCGCACGAGGCCGACGCCGGCCCACAGTCCCGGCGCGACCTCGAGGTCGTGGGCGTCGCGCGCGTCGCGCCGCCCCTCGTGCAGGGCGCGCATGCGCTGCTGGCCCACCGACAACGACGCCCCCAGCGTGTCCTGGGCCTGCGCGACCACCGCCGGGTCGAGCTCGTCGAGCATCTGCTGCGCGACCGCCCAGGCCGCCTCGCTGGTGTCGCGCGTGATGACGTGGAGCCGGATGCCGAACCGCAGCTCGCGCCCCTGCTCCTTCGCCAGCCCGCGGATCCAGTCGAGCTTCTCGGCGACCAGGTCGACCGGCTCGCCCCACGTCAGGTAGACGTCGACGTGCTTCGCGGCCACCGGACCCGCGGCCGGCGACGAGCCGCCGAAGTACAGCTCCGGCAGCGGGTCGGGCGCCTCGCGGGTGCGGGCGTCGCGGACGTCGTAGTACTCGCCCGTGAAGTCGAACCCGCCGTCCCACGCGCCCCGCACCACGGTGAGGAACTCGTCGGTGCGGGCGTAGCGCTGCTCCTGCGTGAGCCGGTCGCCGAAGCGCGCCTGCTCCGCCGGCTCCCCGCCGGTGACGACGTTGAGCAGGAGCCGCCCGTTCGACAGCCGCTGGTAGGTCGCGGCCATCTGCGCGGCGAGGGTCGGCTCGATCGAGCCGGGGCGGAACGCGACGAGGAACTTCAGCCGCGACGTCTCGCGCACCAGTGCCGCCGTGGTGAGCCACGCGTCCTCGCACCACGTGCCGGTGGGCGTCAGCACGCCCTCGTAGTCGAGCAGCTCGGCCGTGCGCGCCACCTGCGCGAGGTAGTCGATCGACGGCGGGCGGAACGCGTTGGCGGTGCCGGCTCGGCCCCCCGGGTGGCCGAGGCCGCCGGGCACGCCGTGACCTCCGCCGACGAGCGTGCGCCCGTCGCCGGTCGTCGGCAGGAACCAGTGAAAGGCCGTCATGCGCCCGCCCCCTTCGCGGCGGCCAGCACGGCGTCGTCGTAGCGGTCGTCGAAGTAGTCGGCGAGGCTGACGTCGCGGCTCAGCTGGCCCTGCGCGACGAACGCGTCCCACATGTCCTGCTCCGACGGCACGGCCTCGGCGACCGGGATCGGCTGGTAGGTGCGGCGCCCGATGGCGCTCTCCGTCACGTCGGCGGGCAGGCCGGTCTCCTTGGCCCATGCCTTCGCCCACTCAGACCGGTGGGAGTTGGCCCACGCCTGCGCCCGCGCGAGCCGCTGCAGGTAGTCGCTGACGGCGGCCTCCGTGGCCGGGTCGTCGAGCGCGTCGTCGGAGGCCACCTGGAAGGCCAGGCCGTTCACGACGCCGTCGCCCGTCACCAGGACCTTCGCGCCGTTGGCCACCTCGGCCTGCGACGTGAACGGGTCCCAGATCGACCACGCGTCGACGTGCCCGCCGGTGAACGCCGCCAGACCCTCGGCCGGCTGGAGCCACACGGGGTCGATGTCGTCGAGGGTCAGTCCGGCGGTCTTCAGCTGCGCGAGCAGGTGGTAGTTCGCCGAGCTGCCCTTCGCGACGGCCACCTTCTTGCCCTCGAGGTCGGCCACCGAGGTCACGTCGGAGCCCTTCGGGACGACGATCGCGTCGCCCTGGGCGCCCTGCTTGGACGCCTGCACGACCTTGAGCTTCTTGTCCTGGTCGATGGCGAACAGCGGCGGCGTGTTGCCGACCCCGCCGACGTCGACGGCGCCGCTGGCGACCGCGTCGAGCAACGGCGGGCCCGACGTGAACGGCTTCCACTGCACGTCGTACTGCACGTCGTCGAGCTCGCCGGCGGCGGTGAGGAGCGCTTCGGAGCCGCCCTTCTGGTCGCCGACGACGAGCGTGACCTTGGACAGGTCGACCGTGCCGTCCGCGCCGACGGCGTCGGCGTTGGACGACCCTCCGCAGCCGGCGATCACCAGCGCGGCGGCGGCGAGGACGGCGGGCAGGGCGAGACGGGAGCGGTTCACGAGATGGCCTCCTGGGCGGTGCTGGTGAGGGTGGCGGACGAGGGGCGGACCCCGAGCTGGTCGAGCAGGGTCGCGCGGTGGGCGACGAGCCGCGGGTCGTGCAGGGCGCGAGGACGCGGCAGGTCCAGGCGCAGGGAGTGGGCGACCCGGCCCTGGTCGAGCACGATGACCCGGTCGGCGAGCAGCAGGGCCTCGTCGACGTCGTGGGTCACCAGCAGCACCGACGCCCGGTGGCGCGCCCACACGCGCAGCAGCAGGTCGTGCATCTCGATGCGGGTCAGGGCGTCGAGCGCCGAGAACGGCTCGTCGAGGAGCAGCAGGCCCGGCTCGCTCACGAGCGCTCGGGCCAGCGAGGCGCGCTGAGCCTGTCCGCCGGACAGCGTCACGGGCCAGACGTCGGCCTTCTCCGTCAGCCCGACCTCGCCGAGCAGCTGCCGAGCCCGCTCGTCGCGCTCGCGCCGGCTGCCGGTCCGCAGGCCCAGGGCGACGTTCTGCGCCACCCGGCGCCACGGCAGCAGCCGCGGCTCCTGGAACGCCACGGAGGTGACGCCGTCGACCTCGGCCGTGCCGGCGTCGGGGGCGTCGAGGCCCGCCAGCAGGCGCAGCAGCGTCGACTTGCCCGAGCCGCTGCGCCCGAGCAGCGCGACGAGCTCGCCGGGCGCCACGTCGAGGTCGAGGTCGTCGAGCACCACGGTGTCGCCGAACGCGCGGCGCAGGCCGCGGACCTGGACGGTGGGCGGGACCGTCGGGGCACGCAGCGCTTGGGGTGCGTTCAGCCGAGTCGCCATGCGAGGGCCTTCCTCTCGAGGATGCGGACGAGCGCGTCGGTGAGCAGGCCGAGCACGCTGTAGATGAGCAGCCCGGCGACCACCTCGCCGGTGCGGCCGAACCCGGCGGCGTCGGAGACGAGGTAGCCGATGCCGGCGGTGGTGTTGATCTGCTCGGCGACGATGAGGGTCAGCCAGGCGACGCCGAGGCTGAGCCTCAGGCCGACGAGCGTGCTCGGCAGCGCGCCGGGCAGCACGACGTGCCGCAGCCGCTCGGTCCAGCCGAGGCCGAACGCCCGCGCCGCGTCGAGGTACTTGGGGTCGACGCCGCGGATGCCGGCGAAGGTGTTGACGTAGAGCGGGAACGCGACGCCGAGCGCGATCAGCGCGTACTTCGGGGCCTCGTCGATGCCGAACCAGAGGATGAACAGCGGCAGCAGCCCGAAGTGCGGCAGGGTGCGCAGCATCTGCATGGGCGCGTCGACGACGTCCTCGCCCAGCCGGGACAGTCCCGCGACGACGGCGAGGCCGACGCCGACGACCGCGCCGAGGACGAAGCCCACGAGCACCCGGGTCACGGACACCTGGATGGCGTCCAGCAGCCGCCCGTCGGTCCACAGCCCCACGAGGGAGTCGAGGACGTTCAGGGGCGAGTCGAGCTTCTCGCGCGGCAGGACGCCGGTGCTCGACGCCAGCTGCCAGACGGCGAGCAGCGCCAGGGGGCTGATCGCCCGACGCCAGGCGCGGCGGGGCTGTCCTGGCCGCCGCGGCCGCCGGGTGCGGGCCAGAGGTGCGGTGAGTGACATGGCCGCCACCCTCGCCCGACCGTTCGAGCCCCTCGCGGGCTGCTCACGTCGTGGGCAGACCGTGGGACCCCTGCGACCTGTGCTATCCCGAGGTCACCACGGCACGTCGTCGCCGTGGCGGTCGAGGAAGCGCAGGCCCGCGCGCCCGCGCTGGGCCTCGATCGTGTCGACCAGCGGCGGCCCGGCGCCAGCAGGAGGATGCTCCGAGAGCCGCCGGCCTGCCGCACGGCGTAGCTGCGCACCATCTGGTTGAGCGCGGCCTTCGTCGCGCGGTACACCTCGAAGCCGCCCGACGTGTTGTTCGCGACGCTGCCCTGGCCGGACGACATGACCGCGACGGTGCCGTCCGCGGCCACGAGGCCGTCGAGGCCCTCCACCGTGCGCATGACGCCCAGCACGTTGGTCTCCATCATGCGCGTGAAGTCGTCGGTGGCGATGTCGACCCCGACGGCCTCCTGAGGGGCGAGCGAGATGCCCGCGACCACGAGGAGGAGGTCGAAGGTCCGGCCGCGCAGACGCTCGCGGAGCGCCGCCACCTGCTCGGGCCGGGTCACGTCGAGCCGCTCCACCTCGACGGCCTCGCGGTGCCGCTCGGCGAGCGTGCGCAGGCCCGACGGGCCGTCGGACCGCTCGGTCGCCACCACGTGCGCCCCCCGCCCCACGTACTCCTCGACCACGGCCAGGCCCAGCCCCCGGGTCGCACCGACGACCAGCACCTTCCGGGTGGTCGCGCGGGTGTCGGTGTGGCGCGTGTCGGTGTCTCGCGTGTCGCTGCTGTTGTCCTTCATGGGTGCCCCCTGGGCTCGGCGACGAGCTTTCGCTCATCAGTTGTTGAGTCAACGCTAGCATGTCGCTCAACAGATGTAGAGTGAAGGGATGACGGACTCCCAGCCGACCCGCGCCCAGCGCCGCGAGGCGACCGCCGCACGCATCCTCGAGGCCGCCCAGGAGGAGTTCGGCACGCACGGCGACGGCGCCACCATCCGCGGCATCGCCCGGCGCGCCGGCGTCGACCCGTCGCTCGTGCTGCAGCACTACGGCTCGAAGCAGGCGCTGTTCGCCCTGGCGGTACGGCCCGTCGACGACCTCGACCACGACGACGTCCCGCGGCACCTGGAGGAGGTGCTCGACGTCCGCCTCCACGAGCTGCCCGCGCCGACCCGCGCGCTCCTGCGCTCGATGCTCACGTCGCCGCAGGCCGCGCAGGTCATGAGCACGTACCTGCAGGAGCGCGCAGCGACCCTCGCCGCGACCATGGACGACGAGCAGGCCGCGACCCGGGCCGCGCTCGTCGTCTCGAGCATCATGGGCGTCACGATCGCGCGACACTTCCTCGACCTGCCCGGCCTCTCCGACGCGAGTGGGAGCGACGTCGCCGAGCTGGTGGAGCGGTGGCTCGACCCCGGTCCCCACCGTCCGACGGGCGAGGGCTGAGCGCCGTCCCCCGCCGGCGGACGGCCGCCACCGGCTGCGGTTGACCTTGCCGGTGTCGGGGCGCAGACGTTCGGCGACCCGTTGCCACGACCTCGGCCGTCGTTCGGGCGCCAGCCGCTCGGCCGCCCAGCGCTCGAGGTCGGCGAGGTCGGCGTCGGTCTCGACCACGGCGTGCACCACCTGGCCGAGCCGGTCGTCGTCGGCGGGCACCACGACGCAGGCCCGCACGTCCGGGTGGGCCTCGAGCACCCCTTCCACGTCGGCCGGGTATACGACCGTCCCCCCGGTCGTCACGACGTCCGCGAGCCGATCCTCGACGAAGAGGAAGCCGTCGGCGTCGAGGTACCCGACGTCGCCGAGGGTGTGCCAGCCGTCGCGGACGGTGGGCTCGGCGCCGACGTAGGAATAGGTGGGGTGGTCGCGCCGCATGAGGATCTCGCCGCGCTCGCCGGGCGCGCAGTCCTCGCCGTCGGTCCGGGCCACGCGGAAGCGGGTGCCGCCGCAACCGCGGCCGACCGAGCCCGGGTGCGCGAGCCACTCGGCGCCGGTGATCATGGCGACGCCCTGCGACTCGGTGCCGGCGTACACCTCGACCACCCGCTCCGGGCCGAGCCAGTCGATCCACGCGCGCTTGAGCCACGCGGGGCACCGGGCGCCGAGGTGCAGGACCTGCTCCAGGGACGACACGTCGGCCGCCGCGAGCGCGTCGGGTCCGAGCCGGTGGACCCGGTGCATCGTCGCGGGCACGAGCACCGACCACGTCACCCGGCGGCGCTCGACCAGGCGGAGCCACTCGGCGGGCTCGAACGTCGGCATGAGCACCAGCTCGTGCCCGGTCATGAGGCCGCGCATGGCGTACACGAAGGGTGCGGCGTGGAACAGCGGGCTCGCGACGAGCTGCACGGCGTGCCGCGGCACGAACGGCGCGACCGGACGGTCGAGGTCTCGCCGAGCCGCCCGTCGACGACGAGGGCCGGACCCGTCAGGTCGAGGACCGCCTGCCGCTCGGCGACGTCGAGCGTCGGGGCCAACGGCTGAGGCGTGGCGCCCAGCTTCCAGGCCGCGACGCACGCGCGGACCAGGTCGATCCCGCTCGGGAGCGCCACCGTGACCACGTCGTCGAGCCCCACCCGGTCCTGCCACGCCCGGGCCAGCCGGTTCGTGTCGTCCTCGAGCCGGCGACGGGTCCAGACGTCATCGCCGTCGTGCACCGCCACGGCGTCCGGCGACCGCTCCGCCAGCACGGCGAACGCTCGGCCGATGGGCAGGTCGGTCACGACGCGTGGCCTGCGTAGACCGCGAGGTGCGCCCGTGCCGCGGCGTCCCACGTGTAGGAGCGGGCGAGCTCGCGACCCGGTACCGCGTCGGTCGGGCCACGGAGCACCCCGTCGATGGCGTCGGCGATGCCGGCCGGGTCGGTCGCGAACGAGACGGTGGGCCCGAAGACCTCGCGCAGCACCGGGAGGTCGCGCGCCACCACGGGCACGCCCGCTGCGAGGGCCTCGAGCGCCGCCAGTCCGAACCCCTCCTTGGTCGACACGAAGGCCATGGTCCGCGCGGCCGCGACGAGCGACGGGAGCGCGTCGTCGTCGACCACGCCGAGCATCGTCGGCTCCACGCCCAGCTCCCGTGCGCGTCGGTCGAAGGCGGCGCGGTAGTCGCGGTAGTCGAAGAGCGTCTCCCCGCCCGCGAGGACGAGCCGCAGGTGCGGGTGCCGTGGTCGCAGCAGTGCGTACGCCTCGAGCAGGTCGATGCTGCCCTTGCGCGGCTCGATGCCCCCCACGGCCAGCACGTAGTGGCCCAGCTGGTCGCGCCACCGGTCGCGCTGCGACGCTGCCGCCGGCGACGCTGCCTGCTCGAACCGTCCGGCGTCGACGCCGTTCGCGATCACCACCGGCTGCGCGCCGTACTGCTGGCGCACCTCGCGGGCGACCGCCTCGGAGACGCACACGTGCCCGGCCGGCTCGAGCACCGCGCGGTCGTGGCAGGCCACGAGCTCGGGCGTCGTGAACGTGTCGAGGTGGTGGATCGTGCGCAGGCAGCGCAGGCCCGCCGCCAGCGCCGCGTTCGCGCTGATGCAGTCCTGCGCGTGCACGACGTCGTAGTCGGCGCCTCTCAGGGCGTCGCGCAGGGTGCGGATCGAGCGCAGGATGCGGGCGCCGACCGCCTCGCCGGGCACGTCGGGGAACGGCACGGGACGCAGCCCCACCGCCGGGTCGACGGCACGGAAGAAGGTGCGGTCCCCGCCGCGCGCGAGCGTCCACACGTCGACGTCGGCACCGGCCCGGGCGAGCGCCTCGGCGAGCGCGAGCGTGTGCACGACGCCGCCGCGCGGCTTGGTCGAGTACGTCAGCAGGGCCACCCTCATGACGGCTCGCGACCTGTCGTGACGTAGCTGTCGGGACGCAGCTCGTCGAGGTGGTGCAGCACGCGGCGCGACCGCGCGACCTCGTGCTCGACGTCGACGTCGGCCACCGCGATCCCGCCCTTGGACCAGGTGCGCGCCAGCACGTCGCCACCGGGCCCCACGACCTTGGCCTGGCCGAGGAAGCGCAGCCCGCCGAGCACCCCCGTCTGGTTCGACGACGCCCAGACCACCTGGTTCTCGGCCGCGCGGGCGCTGTCGTACAGGTCGAAGAGCCGCGACTGCCGGTCCTGCGGCAGCCGCGACGCCCGGTCGGTCACGCTGGCCGGCCACGCCGACAGGCAGGCGACGACGCGGGCACCGTCCAGCGCCAGCGACCGCGCCGACTCCGGGAAGGTCTTGTCGTAGTCGATGAGCATGCCGAGGCGGCCGAGCGGCGTGTCGAACGCCTCGAACCGGTCGCCGGGCGCGTAGACGAGCGACTCCCCCAGCGGCTGGTGCACCTTGCGGTGCCGCCCAAGGACGCCGTCGCCCGACACGCACAGGGCGGCGTTGTGCCGAAGTTGCTCGCCGTCGACCTCGGCGCTCTCGGTGTAGCCGAGGCACACGACCATGTCGCCCGCCGCGGCCGCGACCTCGGCGAGCCGCGGGTCGTCCTGCGCCAGCGTCGGCGGCAGGTCCGCCCGAGGGTCGCGCAGGTCGGTCAGGTAGCCGCCGAGCGTCGCGTCGGGCAGCACCAGCAGCTCGACGCCGTCCGCGCGGGCGGAGTCGATGATCGCTCTGACCTTCGCGAGCGCACGGTCGAGGTCGCGCCCGAAGTGCGCCGCGACCGCACCGATGCGCATCAGGCCTCCGCGGGCACCGAGCGCTGCGCGCCGACGATGCACTGCGCGACGTGCTCCGCGTCGGCTGCGACGCCGAGGAACCGTCCGGACCCCCACGTGTGCATCCACGGCAGGCCGACGAAGAACAGGCCGGGCACCGCGGTCACGCCGCGCGTGTGCGTCGGGCGTCCCGTCCCGTCGAACACCCCGACCCGCAGCCAGCGGTAGTCGGGCCGGTAGCCGATGGCCCAGACGACCGACGTGATCCCCTCGGCGGCGAGGTCGAGGCTCGTACAGGCGCATGCCGTCGAGGGCGAAGGCCCGCAGGTCGATGTCGCGGCCGCCGTCGCGGCCGGTCACGTAGTGGTTCGTCTTCTCCCGGGCGGCCAGGCCGCCGGGGTACTGCGCCACGGCCGTGTCGTACAGGCCCATGTCGGCGAGCCACGTCATGCAGTCGCGGCCCCGGTGGAAGCGCGCGACGCGAGGCGCGTCGCCCAGCGCGAGGTGCACCTGGCGCCCCTCGAGGTGCAGGTCCTCCGCGATCTGCGCGCCGGACTGCCCGGTGCCCACCACGAGCACGCCACCCTCGGGCAGCTGGTCGGCGTTGCGGTACTGCTGGGAGTGCAGCTGGGTGACCGACGGGTCGATCGCCCGCGCGAACGCCGGCTCGATCGGGCGGTGGTACCCGCCGGTCGCCACGACCACGTCGTCGGCCTCGAGGGTGTCGGGGCCGTCGGGCGTCTCGAGGTCGAGCACGAAGCCGCCCCCGTCGCGCTCCCGCGCCTCGACGACCCGGGTGTGCGTCCGCACGGGCGGGTCGAAGGAGCGCACGTAGTCGTCGAGCCAGGCGACCACCTCGTCGCGGGTCATGAACCCGTCGGGGTCGGGACCCTCGTACACGTGGCCAGGCAGGCGGCAGTGCCAGTTGGGCGTCACGAGGGTGAAGTTGTCCCAACGGCTGTCGGCCCACTCGTGGGCGGGGGTGGCCGCCTCGAGCAGGACGTGCTCGACGCCGAGCCTGGTGAGGTGGTGGCTGACCGAGAGCCCGGCCTGGCCGGCCCCGACGATCGCGACGCGGATCATCGGCTCACCTCCACCGGCAGCGGCGGGTGCATCCGCAGCACCTCGACGACGTCCGTCGGCGCGTGCGCCGCGGCCGAACGGCGGATCTGCTCCTGCGTCGCCGCGGACGACGTGCACGCGAACCCGTAGCGCAGCCGGACCCGCTCGCTCGCGATCGTGAGCGCCGCCGTCGAGCGGTCGACGAAGTCCTGCACGGTGTAGCGG
>LULM01000221.1_pt1 | contig 12447 bp, 19 predicted proteins | sample 728151 | NCBI WGS metagenome assembly LULM01 (sample SAMN03860289, study PRJNA289734) | marine metagenome | biome: seawater column; feature: ocean; material: water; isolation source: Red Sea water column Station 149 - depth 200m | place: Saudi Arabia: Red Sea | collected 2011-10-15 | depth 200 m
CCTTTATCTTTATAATTGCATCTTGATTCTTTATTTGCTGTAACTTGTTAATCAGTTGGTTTATCTTCATTTCCTTTGCTCCTTAAGTCTAATGGGATCATATCGATCTCTTGCTGTAAAAATTGTATCACTGCTTTATTATCTACTAGAGGAGACTTCTTTCTTGCAAGAGTATTATATAAGTACTCTGCAATAATCTTTGTCCTGATTCTTGGAGTGACTTTTAATTTAACCCATCCTTCACTTTTTAGTTTTTCAAATTGTAGTTGTCGCCAGTCTTGCATATCTTGATGACTTTCGTCAAATAAAATACCACATTCACATAGTCTGTTCATGATTGTCTCCTTTCTATATTATCTATTTATATTCGATGTATTACCTCTATTTCTACTTTTAATACGTTTAATTTGAGCAGGTGTCCTACCATTCTTACTTAGATAGTCATCCTTCTCACGTCTCTCTTGCTTACGATATTTAGCTTTCTTATTAGGCATGTCTAGTCTCCTTGTTTAACTGTTGAATCGTTTTTCAGCTTCTGGGTCTCTTGTAACTGTTCCATGTTCAAATACCTCTCTTTGTGTTTTATAGTTAATGTCAAATACTGTCTGATCTATCTTTATATTGGCTTGCCTGTACCATATGGCAAACAGTTGCTTTTTAGTCATCTTGTTTGCTTTAGGCTTAGTATCTTCACCAAATCTTCCAACGTACCAGTCAACTAGTTCATATTTATACTTGAACGGACAGATATACGTAACAGTCCTGATAGCAGCTTTACTATCATCTCTAACAGTCATTTTGGGCATCTTCTCTCTCCTTTCTATCTGCTAATTCTATTAATCTATCTTCTTTACCGAAAGTCATCGCAGCTTTCATTGATGTTTCTCGAACTATTCCATACATAGCCTTTTGATCTAATATTATTTGTTTAAGCTGTTCCAACATGTCATGCATACGATATATTGTTCTAGAGTACATATGAGGTATCATAGAAGGCTCATTGTCGTGACCATATACTCTTACGCAATAATTTACTACCTCTTGAACCTCTGTTGCGTTAGAAGGTTCATTTATTGACTTCCCATCTAGAAATACTTCGCCTCTCATTCTTTGTTCAAGTGCCTCTAAATACTTTTCTCCTGAGAATACTTTAAGCTTCTCTTTCTTTGGTTTATCTTTTTTCATATTAAATAACCATCCTTATCTTTTTTAAAGCCTTCTTTAATTACTATCTTTTCTAGAGCTTCAGATATCATTGTTTCTATTCTTTCGTACTCATTTTTGTATGCACGAGCATCAGCAAACACAAAATTAGCAATTGCAAAGTCAAGTACGTCTTCTATACTATCGAATCTTAGCTTATTAAGCTCTTTCATTATCCATTCCATATGATCATATATCAAGGCATGCTCTAGAAACTCTTGCTCAGCATTTCTTAGGTCTTTGTCTTCACAATGACATTCTTCGTGCCTTTTTACCTTATTTTTCACATACGGCATCTCAATATATTGAAAGTAACAGTGACTACAGCATCTATCTCCATGTTTCTTAGTATGCAGGTATGCACTATGACCTTTATAATAGATAGCACACTTCTTTGCTCCCACTTGAGGTGGTTTATATAGCAGAGGTGGAATATCTTCTCCACATATTGTGCAAACGACTACTTGAGCCTTATCAATAAGGTTCTTGTACCAATGAGGTTTCTTGGCTTTTCTGTGTCTTTCATTAAATAACATATCTATTTCCTTCCTTTATTATCGAATATTGAGTCTTTGAATTGTGCGTCAATGTATGTCGAGCCGAATAACTTAGCAATATCGAGCAGCTGTTTAGGTGTTTCTATCTGTACTCTCTCACGTTCCTCTTCACGTCTTTTAGCCCTCATTTCCTCTTTCTCTGCTATAGCCTCTTCTTTCTTATATTTATACATCTCTTGTCTATATCGGGACAGCAGGTTCTCTTTACGTTTATTCTCCTGCACGAGAGCATTATATTTACGATTACGCATAATGTATACTCCCATAGCACCAACCAGTACCATAGCAATATGTTCGATATATAGAATAACTGTTTTAGCAAAGTCCCAAGTTTCCATAGCGATGTTCCTCCAATCTTGTTGTAAGCACCAATTTAATAGTAATAGTGAACCAATGAATATTATCGTGACCTGAAATAGATTTATGAATCCATATGTTAGATACCAAGGAGTCTGTGATAGCACTTCTACACCAAGCACATCTCCCATATCTTCTATCGAAGCCTTCTCTTTAATGGTGATCTTTATAGGATCAATCTTATTTACTCTCTGGAATATATTTAGTAAGGCAGTCATCAAGCACCCCCTTTCGAGGATGCTCGATTCTTGCAACAACAACACGCACAACCAGTATCTTTAACTTCCTCAACTGGAGGTGTGTATCTCTCCACTCTACGCTCTCGCCTAGATCTTTCTCTTTTACTTACCGAACCAAGAGTTCTAGTCTTGAATGCGTGTAATATACCACCAACCCATATGATGGATAGTGATATCATAGCTACTACTACAGCTAGTATTATAGGTGTGTTTGTAATCTGTTCCATGACTACTCCTTTTGTTGTTTATGTTTAAGCCCAAGTGAATAAGTTTAATATACTATATATGTGGATAATATGTGGATAACTTGTTAATAAATCTTGGAGCAGTTTTGAGACATACTCCAGGTCTTGGACACAAAGCCTCGGTGATTATCTGTACACGATCATCTTATTTGATGAGGCATTATTTCACAATAAACTCCTTTGCTACATTATTTAATCAATCATTTACACAATGGAAGGGGAGAAAACTCCCCCGCTCTTAGAACTCAGAGTCTAATGAGTCTTCCAACTGTGCCATCACGGTCGCTGCTTGCTCGGCAGACTTCTGCATATTGGCGATCGCGCTAGGCTCTGCCAAGTATTGGAATCCACTCCCAACGTGCTTGACAAGCTTAACGTCCTTACCGTCAAGAGTTGCTGAGTCTGTGCTGACCTCGACATCTACTGTGGTATGCCTACCATTGATCATAATTCCAACTGTTGCCATGACTAAATCTCCTTATTTTGATTTCTAACTAAAAAGTGGATTACCATAATCCACTCCAAAGGGTGTACGAGGTGAGTATGTACGCATATCATTTGTCTACAAATTTCTTGCATCACTTGGGCTTGGAGCTTAATTTTGGGTATGAATCATAAAACAAAGGAGAATCGACATGGGTAGAAATTCTGATGGAGTAGCTTACTTGCGAGGAATGAGGCGTGAGGGCGTAACTGGCATAAAGACTCTAGAACCGCTAGAGGCATCTGTCCAGCCTGCGAAGATGGAAGAACTAGATGGTTTGGACAAAAAAGAAGAGTCTCCAAAAAAATCAAAAAAAACCTTGAAAAAGGGAAAAAAAGGTTAGAAATTATGGGGGACAATAGGGGGCCCATATATAAGAGATTCTTACTCCCCACTTTTTTCAATCCTTTAAGATCATTGAAACTAATCCCGAAATAGCAGTATATTAAGGCATTATGGCTATCGTAATGGAAACACTCAGTCGCTTACCGAAAGATATTCAGGAAAAAATTCTTGAAGAAATTTCGATGTCTCCTCATTTTGCTGACACTGTAGATGATGATCTTAATGTTACAATTGAAATCAATGACCATTCATATGTAATACCTTTTGAGGTCTTTAAGTTGATAGATAATTTATCGGAGCAAATAAGAGAGCTGATTTCTGACTATGAAGTCCCAAACAATCAAAGGTTTTAAACACTACGTATTCAATTCGGAAGAGGAGTTCCAAGATCATTTCCTTCCTCACGTACCACCTCTACATAAAAATTGGAGAAATGCTAAAGAAGGAGATTGGGTAGTAGCTGATGATGGGGGAATTGTTCAGTTGTTAAAAGTCTCTACTAATATCACACACCCCAACGATAGAAAGAATTATAATTACGCTAAAGGATGGGTTCGTACTGTAGTGGGAACTTTTCTTATTAGAGATAATATTGAAATGGATACAGACTTCTCTAAACATCAAAATAGATATACGTTCTCTCGTACAATTAAGAATCCTTCTAAAAGAGTCAAGAAAAGAACTGTTTGCACAAAGAAAGAAAGAGTATTCGCAACTAATATGGCTGTAGGGACTGGAGTCGTAAAAGCATATAAGGATGCCTTTGGAAATGAAGTAGATGATGGTGTTGCAAAAAGAAAAGGAATGGTTTTATTAAAACAGGATAGAGTAATGAAAGAAGTTGAAAAATCAGTGCTAGACGTAGCAAAGAAAATGGGTATCGACCATGAGTACATTCTTAACAATCTAAAACAGCTATGTGAGTATTCAGAAGACGAGAATATTCAATTACAAGCAACTAAAGAACTTGGTAAAGCTGTTGGTACTCTTGGTGCTCCTAAAGTTCAGCAAAGAGAAGTCGGTATATATGGTATGCTACAAGAGTTCTCTACAAAAGAACTTGAAAAAGCAAAGAGACCTGAATTAGAGGTTAAAACTGATGATTTGCCCACACTGCAATAGTTATCACGTAAAGAAAGATGGCCGAAGGCTTAATAGAGAGCCTATCCAACAAAGATTCAAATGTGGAAACTGTAAAAAAGTATTCTCTATACCTATATCTAGTCTTATACCTGAATCGCCTTCCATTGATCCTGGCGGTATCTTTGAATATGAATCAGATCAGGTAGTACGAGTACATGGATTGACGGATGTTCATGTTGGAGCTGGTTCTGAGGGAAAAGAAATATTTGATAGAAAAAAATTCCAAGAAGCAATAAAAACAATATACGAAGATGATAATGCTGTTTGGTTTGGTAATGGAGATATGATTGAATGTATACCTCCTCACTACAAGATTAGTCAGAGAGGTCAATATATTCCTCCTGATTCTCAGCATGAGGAGTTTATTAATCTTGTCAGACCTATTGCTAATAAGTGTTTGTTTATGCGTGGTGGAAATCACGACTTTCTAAGAAGTATTAACCTTCTAGACTATGATGTTGCGAAAATGATCGCTAAAGACTTAGCTGTGCCTTATTTTCAGTATCCTGGCTACTCCGTTATCAAAGTAAATGGTAAAGAATGGAACTTGGTGACGGGTCATGGGAAAAGCGGGGCTAAGAATGGAGATTTAGAGCTTTATCAGATGTCGAATGTCTATAGTAAAGGTGATGTATTCTTTTTAGGACACAATCATCAACTATATGCAAAGCCTCTTGATTCTCTAAGAGTTGAAGATAATAAAGAAAAACTTTATAAGAGATGGTTCATTAGAGGTGGAAGTTTCTTAAATTATGCTGATTATGCAAGATATTCGTTTTATCAGATTGTCAGAACAGGTTGGGTTACTATGGAATTTACAAGTAAGGATATAAGCTGTTGGGTGAATTAATAGAAACATACGATCCTAAAGGTCTGAATCTAGGGGAATGTATTACAGAACTTAAAAGGATAGCAAAGGAAATTGATTACACCGCTCTTGTTCAAGGTGATCCTGAAAGTATGGTTAGAGTTGGACAACTAAAACAAGTTATTGAGCATGTGTCAGTTCCTGAGTTAGTAGGATATGAAAACGAAGAGAACCGTATCAAAGCATGACATTGTAAGATCAATTAAAGCACTTAGGTATAGGATAGAAAATCTAGTTACTATATTTCAGATGCAACAACAAGAATTTAAAGAGTACCTTGAGTACAAAAAAGAAACAAAACCCTTTGAAAGTTTCTTGAAAGAAAAATATGAACGTGAACAGTCAGAAAATGTCGGAAGCAGAGGAGACACTAAGGTTAGCGAAAAGTGATTTAATCGCCTTTGGCAAACTCTTCCTTCCTGATGACTTTCTTCGTAGTGAAACTCCTAGTTTTCATTATGAAGTTGCCGATTGTATTGATGATAAAGAATGTAAGCAGTTAGCAATCATTGTTCCGAGGGGACATGGCAAAACAATCCTAACAAAAGCTAGTATCCTAAAAGATTTTCTCTTTGCAGATGATCTTCTATTCTACGCTTGGGTATCTGCTACACAGAAACTAGCAGTAGGAAATATGGATTACATTAAACATCACCTCGACTATAACGAAAGAATCAAATATTATTTTGGTTCAACTAAGGGTCCGAAATGGACTGAAGAAGACATAGAGCTTCGCAACGGATGTAAGCTACTTTCTAAAAGTAATGTTGCAGGTATTCGTGGTGGAGCAAAGTTACATAAACGATATGACCTAATTGTATTGGATGATTTTGAACATGAAGCAAACACTATTACTCAAGATGCAAGAGCTAAAAACGCTAATCTTGTCACTGCCGTTGTTTATCCTGCTCTTGAGCCTCACACTGGTCGGTTGCGTGTTAATGGGACTCCTGTTCACTTTGATAGTTTTATTAACAACCTTCTCGTCAATAATGAAAAAGCTAAAAAACAAAAAGACAGTTTTTCTTGGAAAGTTATTTCCTACAAGGCAATAGACAAAAGTGGCAACCCACTTTGGTCGTCTTTCTTTCCTAAGAAAAAGTTAGACGAGAAAAAGAAATTTTATCGAGACTCAGGACAACCTTCAAAATTCTATCAAGAATATATGATGGAAGTGATGAGTACTGAAGACGCAGCTTGGAGTAGCGATAATGTGAAGAATTGGAGTGGCTATTATGAGCATGAAGAAGGCATTAACTATATCGTACAAAACGGAGAAAAAACACCTATCAATACATTTCTCGGTTGTGACCCTGCTACTGACATTGATACTAAGGAATCTGACTTTAGTGTTATTATGGCTGTGGGTGTTGACACACATAATAACTTATATGTTTTCGAATATGAGCGCCATAGAAGTATTCCCACCATCGGATCAAAAACCCCGAATGGAGAGGCCTATGGAAAAAAGGGCGTTGTAGATTATATTATTGAAATGTATGACAAATATCATTGTATGAGTGCAACTGTAGAAGACGTTGCTATGAATAGAACAATATTTCAAGCCCTAAATGAGGAGAGAAGAAGGTTAAATCGCTTTGATCTTGCTGTAATTGCTGAAAAACCTGGTGGTACACAGAAGAGAAATCGCATTTATAGTGGACTTTCGTCAAGATTTAGCATGGGAACGGTACATATTCGAGACAGTCACTTGGATTTATTGCACGAAATCCTTACATTTGGCCCTAGAATGGCTCATGATGACACCATAGAAACACTTTATTACGCAAATTTGCACTCATTTCCTCCAAACATGAAGCAAGATGCACATAAAAAGAAATGGATCAAGCCTAAACGTAAACCTAAACCTTGGATGGTAGCCTAATGGCAGATCGTGCTTTAACAGGTAGTGCAATTGGATTAGAACCTGCAAGACCTTCTGAACAATCTCTTGCTACTCGTGCTTTAAGTGGTACGGTGCGTCAGATTGCACAGGGAAATACTAAATCTGTATGGCAAGGACTTGTTGGTGCTGCTGATTTTGCTAAAAGACATCCAATACAAACAGGTTCGTTAGCTGCTTTATATATGCTTGGAAGTAAACATGGAGTAAATATGCGAGGAGGAAAGTTAAATATTCCTCTTGGTGAAGGTACAAAACTTTCTGTTGGAAGACATAACTACCAATCTCCAGTGCCAGGTGAAGATGATGATGTTCCTTATTCAGGTATAAAACTCTCTAGGAGATTTTAATATGGCTTGGAATCCTGAAGATTTACACCATGATGTTATGGAAAGGGCAGTAAGAGGATTTAATAAAGGTGGTCTTGTATCTGATTATAAGTTAGATGAGGGATCACAAATAACAAAGGATGCGAAAGGTAATTATAATCCAATTCTTCAGTGGAAAAAGTCTGATGACCTTGAGTCTTCATATATGAAAGAAAAAACATTTTTAAACCAAAGATATGGGGATTCTGATGGTAATCTAGTAGGTGTAGTGGACAAGCTAAATGAAATAGCTACAAAGCATGGATTTACTATTAATGATTTATTAAATGTTATTAATGTAGAAACAAATTTTACTTATTCAACTAATGCACAAAACCCTAAGAGTAATGCCATAGGGTTAATTCAATTTACTAAAGAAGGTACTGACGATAAGGGGGATTTTAAATGGATAGGAAAAGGAGGTCAAATTGATAGAAACAAGGTATATATAGAAGATATTAAAACAATGAACCCTATACAACAGTTAGAATTAGTAGATAGGTATTTTGATCAAATGCACGTTAAAAATGGGTATGAACATCCTTCCTTAACTGTAGCTGTAGGGAAAAAAGCTCAAGGTAAAGGAATGACAGATGTTCTTTATCACAAAGGTTCAAGGGAGTGGGAGCAAAATCCTAATTGGAGAGTTAATGGTACAGGTCCAATTACTAGAGAATCTATTTTAAAACATTACGATGGTTTAAAGAAGTACGGATAAAAAGGATAAAATCAAATGGCACGAATGACAAACAAAAAGAGGGCTGAAAGAAATAAATCACTTTGGTCGAGAGCTAATAATAGTAATCGTCAAAAATGGGAAACCATTCAACAACAAGCCTATGACTTTTACTTAAACGATCAACTTACAAGTGATGAAAAAGTTCAGTTGGAAGATGCAGGTATGCCTTCCTTTATTATTAATAGGATTACTCCTGTTATTGAAATGATGAAATACTTTGTTACAGCAAATAGCCCTAGATGGCAGGCTGTAGGTGCAGAGGGAAGTGATGTTGATGTAGCTGCTGTGCATTCTGATATTGCTGATTATTGTTGGTATCTCTCAAATGGTAAATCTATATACTCTCACATAATACAAGATGCTCTTACTAAATCTGTAGGATATTTTCTTGTTGATATAGACCCTGATGCTGATAGAGGTCTAGGAGAAGTAACATTTCAAAGGATTGAGCCTTTTGATGTTTTTGTTGATCCTATGAGTACGGACTTTTTATTTAGAGATGCTTCTTATGTAATGATTAAGAAAAGTCTACCGAAACAACAATTGTATCGACTATTCCCTGATATGAAAGCAAAAATTAAAAAAGCTAGTGGAATAGCAACGGAAGGAAACGCAGCCTACACAATGCGAGATATAGGTAGATCAGATAGTATTCAACCTGACGATGTTGGAACTGAAGCATATAATCCTGAAAATGCAGAAGACGATGAAATTATTGATCTCTTTGAAATGTATCAAAAGATTAAAGTTCCTTATATGCACGTATATCTGAATATTCCACCTAACGAAGAAGAGATGGAAGCTATTAAGCAACAAGCTCAAGAACAAATCCAACAATTACAAAAAGAATTAGAAGTACAAATTAAAGAACAAGAAAAATCTTTAATGGAAGCTGTAGAACGTGGTGAAATGATTGAAGAACGAGCTGTCTTAGAACTTGAAAAAGCTAATAAAGAAGCTGAAGCACAACTTCAACAACAACAACAAATGATTATTTCTAGCATTACAGAACGTGAAACAAAAGTAGAAAATCAAACTGTTACAGAAGCAGAATTTAAAATATTAATGGAAAATGAAGAGTTTGCACAAAATTTAGTTGACTCTGTAAAATTCTATGATACTAGAATTAAGCTTTGTTGCACACTAGCTGCAGACGTATTCTTATATGAATACATACTTCCTTGTACTGAGTATCCTATTGTTCCTATAATGTATCAATGGACAGGTACTCCTTATCCAATGAGTGCAGTTACTCCTCTTGTAGGAAAACAACAAGAATTAAATAAAGCTCATCAAATAATGATTCATAATGCAAACCTATCTTCTAATCTAAGATGGTTATATGAAGAAGGATCAGTTCCTGAAGATGAATGGGAACAATACTCTTCTGCACCTGGTGCATTATTAAAATATCGTCAAGGCTTTGCACCTCCAACTCCTGTTAATCCTTTGCCATTGAATAATGCATTTTTCTCAATGACACAAACAGGAAAACAAGATATGGAGTATTTATCAGGTATTTATTCCTCAATGCAAGGAAATGTTGGTGAACAGCATGAAACATATAGAGGTCTACTTGCAGCTGATGAGTATGGAACTCGAAGAATTAAAGCATGGATGGAAACTCTTGTTGAACCTGCTCTTGAACATCTTGGTAAAGTATTTAAAGAAATTGCACAAGCAACATACACTGCAAATAAAGTTTTTAGAATTGTTCAACCTAGTGCATTACAAGAAGAACAAGAATCAGAGATTAACATTCCAATCTATAATGATTTTGGAAAAGCAATAGGAAAATGGAAAGATTATGGAGCTGCTAAATTTGATATAAGAATTATAGCAGGTTCTACAATGCCTGTAAATAGATGGGCATTATTAGAAGAATATTTCAGATGGTTTCAAGCTGGGCTTATTGATGACGTTGCGATGTTGGCAGAAACAGATGTTCGTGGTAAAGAGAATATCCTTAAAAGAAAATCTGTATACTCACAACTAAAATCACAAGTCGATCAGTTAGAATCCATGCTAAAAGACAGAGAAGGTACGATTGAAACATTATCAAGGCAAGTTGTACAAGCTGGTATCAGAGAAGATATTAATGAGGCTGAACTAGAACAAAGAAAACAAGTTCAAGATACCACAGCTCAACAGAAATTACTCAGAGAGAGTATGAAGTTAGAAGCCAACGCAGCCAGAAAAGACCTAAGTAGGGAAGTCAAAAGCGCAATAAACGAATCAAGAAGAGGCAGACAACAAAAAAAATAGTGCTCTTGACTTAAATAGTCTGTCGTAACTAAATTAGGGAGAATAAAACTATGAGTGACCAACAAGAGACAGATAACCTATCTATCGAAGATACAGTCGTAGGTAGCCCTGCAGCTCCTGTACTAAATACAGATGACTCGGCAGAATTTTTTGCCGCCTTAGACAAGGATGTCAACAGTATGACGTATGACTCACAACCCAGTAACGAGCCAGATGCCCCCGTGATTGCCGAGGCTCAAGCAGAAACCTCTCAGGAAGAACCTGAAAGCCCTGCTCCAGAACAAAATCACAATTGGGAAAAGAGATATAAAGATTCTAGTAAAGAAGCAAAAAATCTAAAAAGTAGGTTGAGTGAGCTAGAGCCATATACCCCAGTTCTTGATGCTATGAAAGAAGACCCTCAATTAATTAATCATGTGAGAAATTATTTCGAGGGCGGTGGTTCTGCACCTGTCAACTTGAAAGAACGATTAGGTGTACCTGAAGATTTTGTTTTTGATTATGACGAAGCAATTTCTAATTCAAACTCTGATTCAGCAAGAGTTCTTGGAGCAACTATTGATGGTGTTGTACAACAAAGATTGGCAGCATTTGCAAATGAGCAACAAGCACAAAATCAAATTGTTAATGAAGAGGCATCTTTTAAAAGTCGTCACGAATTATCTGATGACCAAATGGGTGAAGTATTGAATTTTGCAAAAAGTCGTAAGTTATCTCTTGATGATATTTATTATCTATATAACAGAGAAAATCGGGATAAAAATATTGCGAACTCTGCTAGAAAAGAAGTAACAGAACAAATGAAAAATGTACGCCAGAAACCTAAAAGTGTCAGTACGGCTGGTTCTCAATCAATAGAACAGTCTACAGACGACCTTGTTTTCGATCAAATCGCTAAGTCAGGCGGCGGTGTGGAGGAATTGTTTAGATAATAAGGTAAAAGGAGAAAAAGGTTATGGCTGCACATACAGCAACACCTGCTTTTCTGAGTGGCTCAACGGGTCTTACCGAATCAGGAACTGGCATAGTAGATGGTTCGGGTCTAAGTACTGGCGATCTTCGTAGACGATATGATTTCTCTGAAAGATTTTCAGAATTAGCAATAGACCAAACTCCATTCTTCAGAATGGTTTCAAAGGTTGCCAAGTCGGCAACTGACGACCCTCAGTTTAAGTATACAGAAAAACGTGGATCAATCCACAAACGATACGCATACATAGTTGGATTTGAAAATGCTAGTACTGCGTTATTTAATGATGCTACAATAGTAGCTCAAAACGATGGTGGCGTACCAGTAGTAGGAGATACCCTAAAACTCATAATGGGTACTGACTATAAATCAGCTGGTAATGTTCAGAATGTATCAGGACAAGAAACTGGTGCTATGGCAGTAGGTTCTGCAGGAACAGCTCCAGAGTTCTTTTTAACAAATCAGGTCATAAAGATCAATGTATCAGAAACAGCTGGTGGTGGCACAGGGATTAGCGATTATATCCTAGCTCGAATCACTACAGTTGATGATGCAATAGATGCTACTAATGCTAGTAACCTAACAGGTTCTAACACTTTGAGTGGCGCTGTTGATGTTAGAAGAATCACTGCGACTGTAATTAGAGCCTCTGGTACAGGTGGTGAGTTAACTTCATTTTCAAGTAACGCACCTGTTCTAACAACTTATAATGTAGACATCGCTACAGCTCTTGAAGCACAGCGTGTCCATGTTGTAGGTTC
>LULM01000282.1_pt1 | contig 12387 bp, 10 predicted proteins | sample 728151 | NCBI WGS metagenome assembly LULM01 (sample SAMN03860289, study PRJNA289734) | marine metagenome | biome: seawater column; feature: ocean; material: water; isolation source: Red Sea water column Station 149 - depth 200m | place: Saudi Arabia: Red Sea | collected 2011-10-15 | depth 200 m
ATACCGAGCATAGTAGCAGCACCAGCGAGCACCCAACCCACATAAGGAATAGAGGCAACACCAGTAGTAGCAACAGAGGCACCGATTGCACCGCCGACCATTCTACCTGTTCCTTCTCCACTACCTTCTGCTTTGATACATGCGACTTTCTTGTCGCTAAGGGACTTTCCCAATCGGTTACCATCCAAGTGGCGAGACCCCTCTGTCGTGTAAAGTTCTCTTGTCTGAATAGTTTTTGTACCCAACCCAAGAAAGCCACCAGGACGTTTAATATTCCTGGTTGCCTCCATTACTAAAGGAGAATTTGCACGATAATTAATTAAATACTCATCCTTACTTGCCTTAACCGTATATGCAGTATAAGGTCCAACAGGAAGATTTACTACTGGAAGTTGTTTATTTCTAGCAATTATCCCAATCATACCAATATGGGATAATCCTACTATAGCACCTAAACTAATAACAATCCACTTATTAGATTTCTTTTTAGACTCAGCACGTCTTTCCTTTCGGTTCATAATATACCATATTCTATTTTATATATTATATCACAGACCTATGACAGTTAAAGGGTCGGTCATGACTGTTGCTATTCCTGTATTAGAATCATATTTAACTCTATTACTTTCAAAGTTTATTTGAGTTGCATCTCCTAACAGAGTTCCATCACTACTAATACCCACTGCAGGACTATTAACTTGACTAATCAATTTAGGCATTTGCCGTCTCCAATACTGAAAGAAGAATTTTTAAAGTGCTATTTGCACCTGCTTGAGCAACAATATAATCACTTGTTTCTAAAACTAATTTACCATCTAAAGGAATATATGCATCATTAACAGGAACATTTGCACCACTAATAATCTGAGTAGTTGTGCTACTTCTTACATGAGACATTGTAAGAGTAGTTGCTGCAGCAGCATAATTGGTTATATGTGCATATAAAATAATACCAGTATATCCTGTTGGAGCAGTATATATCGTCGCACTACTTGTTGTAAGTGTTGCTGTATATGTTTTAAATCTATTAAGTGCGAGTGCCATATTAACTTAATGCTAGGATAAATGGGGTCATTTCTGAGAATAAACTCTTACTAAATGCTCTTCCACTGATTGTACCAGTTTCTTGATTAATTTTCAAATCATCACCTATTCTAAAATTACCTGCTTGGTCTGTACTGGTATAAAGAACTTTACCACCATCTTCAGTTAGAACCTCATTTTCTTGATCAAGAACTCCCCCTCGTTTTGGAGTAGCTTCAGTAATAAGATTACCTGCACCCACATATTCAAATGTATGAGAACTAGCAATTATTCTACTTCCTTGAGAGAAGAATGCAGTAGATCCAACACCAACAGTATTGAGTAAATTGGTAGCAAGTGTTAATGTAGAAATTCCCGAAGATACGGGTGTCGAACTATTTATTGTATAGTATAATGGATCCATACTAGCAGTAGCACTTGCACCATTTGAACCAACATTAGGATCTCCAATAGTTACACTTGGAGTTCCTGTATATTGACTTCCACTACTAATAATAGTAATTGATTTAATTGCTTCATCTTCAACAGTAGCATATGCAGAAGCAGTTTCTCCACTAGGTCCAGCAGGATCAGCAATAGTAACAGTTGGAGTAGAAGTATATCCAGTTCCACCAGCACTTACAGCAATGGTACTTACTTGTTGATATAATGTATCAAAATAAACTAACTGACCATCATAAGGTCTGTCAATATCAATCTTTGCAGTTCCTGCAGTTGCACCAGCACCAGCATAATAATGAGCTACTGTTGATATACCAACATTAACTACAAATGACGTAGTAGATGGAATTGAGTCAACAGTGAAAATATGAGGTCTTCTATAAGGATAAGTCTTTGATCCAAATTCACATGTCAATCCAATTCCCGCAAGTGTCACACCCATTCCAACCTGGAAATTATGAGCAGCAGTTGTAGTTGCAGTAGCAATTCCACTATTATGGTCATAATCAAAATTATTCAAAGTATACTCAGTTGTATCAACATTAACCACTACTTCTGCTTGAGAAACAGCAGCAGATGAAGTAACAATTCCTGTATATTGAAGATCACTTACACCTCTTGCAACCAATCCATAAGTACCAAAACTACAATTACTATTTGCTATATCTGCTTGTCCACCCTTATCTACTTTAACTGCCTCATTACAACAAATTGTAAACAAAGAGACTAATTGGGCAAATCCACCATTAGTAACAGCAACTCCAATACCACCTTGATTATATTGAGTAAAGGCATCAACATTCATTGCTTTTAATAATCTTGCCTGATCACCATCAATATAAACTCCAGTTCCTGTAGTAGTATCACTAGTGCAGTTCTGAATATATGGTCCTTTCCACTTTCCTCCACCTACGTTTTCTGCTATTTCGTCTGTTGGGAAAGCAACAGCAGCAGCAGGTGCTACATGATCCTTAAATGTCATATTTGCCAATTTAACACCCTTTCTTACATGGAAAAGATCTTGATTAGTTGTGCTTGGTTTAACTTCAACTGCTCTTTGATCATCTCCAACAACAGAAACAAAAGCAGGAACTGAAATAGGATTAGATTCTGTATATTTACCTGAAAGAACTTTAACTGTAGTTCCTGATGAAGCAGCACCAACAGCAGCAGAAATTGTTAAGAATGCATTATCAATTGATGTACCATTATTAGTATCTTCACCATCTTTTGCAACATACAAAACATTTGGTGCAGAGTTAATACCAGAAGCACTAGAGTCAATGGTTACACCTGTACCAATGGTGACTTTAGATGCAGTAATTGTAACATTCTCTTCATTACCAATCTGTATTTGGTTGGTAGTACCATCTAATGTAATAGATGAACTACCTACGGTGAGGATACCCGTAACTCTTGCATCACCATCAACCAATAATGCAGTAGTACCCACCCCAATATGGACGGTTCCTACTCCAGTATTACTAAAGGTTGAAACTCCAGTAACATTTAAATTGGTAGCATCTAATCTAGTGATAGTAGAAATAGTTCCTACAATATTGGTAGAATTTAATCTAGTAATTGTACCAACACCAGTTATATTCCAGTTTCTACCCGTTACTTCATCATATTCAATATCACCAGTAACATTAAGATCTCCACCAACAGTTAAATCACCAGTGACAGTAGAAGCACCACTAACACTAACATTTAATATATTAACTTGATTATTAAAGGTAGCAGCAGTTCCAGTGATAATATTATCAGTAGATGCAACACCTGTTAAACCTGAACCATCACCATAGAATGTTGTTGCAGTAGTAACTCCAGTAACATTAAGATTAAGAACTTTAACTTGATTATTAAAGGTAGCAGCAGTTCCTGTAATGATATAATCTGTAGATGCAACACCTGTTAATCCAGAACCAGAACCTACAAAATTAGTAGCAGTTACCGTACCACCACCCATAGTGATTGCTGTTCCAACAGTAGCTACACCAGCAGTTACTACAAGTCCACCTTCAGTTATTCTTACTCCCTTTCTTGCCGTTACTAATCCTACAGAATCTATATTGGTTACATCTTCATAGGTTAATGTTCCACCAATAGATACATTCCCAGCAAATGTAGCAACACCAGTAATGTTAAGATTTCTACCTGTTACTTCATCATATACAAGATCACCAGTGACATTAAGATCACCAGTAATAGCTGCATCTCCATCAACATATAATGCATAATCAGATCTAGCAGTTGTGGCAATTCCTACATTTCTACCAGTCCAAACCCCAACAGCACTAGAAGCCCATGTTCCACCAGCACCTGCACTGGCAAATATAAAATTCTTACCTGCAGGTTGAGATGTATCTACCTTCAGATATAACCCATCATAAGCACTTAAATTAGTGGCAATACCTACAATATCATCGAGGAATTGAAGTTTGGTTTCTCCCCCACCACCAAATGATGCTAATTGTTGTTGAACCCTATTAACAAATAATCTATAATGTTCTTGTAATTGGTCAAGAGTTACAAAATTCTGATCTAATGGAGTTAAAGGATCTTCATTATCAGTATCAGGAGGTTCAGATAAAAGATTCTCTTGTAAATTTTGTTTCTGTGCTTCTTTTAATTCCTTAACAATATTCCGCAGTTCACTAATATCTAAACCAGTATCGTCAAATTTAGTTCTTAATTTAGATAAATCTTTTTTTACTTCCTTAATATCTTTATCATAATATTTTACTTCAGGAAGATTTGTAATTTTCTCCTGTAGTTCATCAAAATATTCTTTAAGAGAAGTAGTAATTACATTTTGAGATTCAACATTCTTATTATTAAATTCCTTAACTTTCTTCTCAATATTCTCTTTCAGAAGATTATATTGACCAAGTATCTGCTTCTTTAATTTCCTATCATCATCTTTGAAATGAAGTCTATATTCATCAAGTTTTTTAGAAGATTTCTTTAATTCTTCAGATATACCATCACTGACTTCTTTTAATGTATTTTTAACAGTATCAATTTCAACTCTATTTTCAAAGTCCTTTACCTCAAGACTTTCCGAAACTTGTTGAATTTCATAATTAAACTTATCTTTAAGAGAATTTAAATCATCATCATAATACTTAACTACAGGAAGATTATTAATCCTCTCATCTAGTTGAGCAACTTCTTCATCATAATATTTTACTTCAGGTAAATCGGATATAGTTTGTCTAACATCTTCTATATCCTCATCATAATATTTTACTTCAGGAACTACAGGTATTTCTGAGCGTAATTCTTTAATAGTTTCTGATATCTTTTCAAGATCATCATCATAATATTTTATTTCTGGAATATCTGGTATATTATCTCTTACTTCATTAACAAGACCAACTAATTCTTTCCACTCAGGTCTTTTTATAATATCAATAAATTCATAGTCTCTAAATTGCATGTCAGGACTATATTCCTGAACAGAAATACCACCTGTAGTTTCTATTTCTTCTTCTACTTTTTCTTCTTCTATTTCTTCAATATAATCATCAATAGATGGCAAAGACTCATCAACTACTTTCTCTTCTATTGATGGAAGATTTGATTTCTCTAATTCTATTTCATCACTCTCGTCAGGATTTTCTATAAAATCTTCTACAGAAGGTAATTCTTCTTTATCTTCATCTTCTGTTATAAAATCCTCGACTGATGGTAATTCACTAGGATCAGTGAAATCATCCATCGACGGTAACTTATCGTCTGGCATGTTATGAGTATGATGAATACTTCGGGATTTCTCTCCCAGTTTTATTTATTCTGTTGCTTTGCTCCATTTTTTAGGAGCTTAGCAAGTTCTGCTGTAGAACCAACAAATAATGCGTTGTTAACAGTTGATGGTCCTTTTTGAGGACTCTCTTCCTCAACATCTTTCAGTTTTTTCTGAAGATCCATCAACTTATCAGTAGCATCCGAAACACTCTTAATTAACTGCCCTGCAACTTCATATGCCCTAGGCATTTCACTTTCCTGTGCGAGTTCAAGAATACCATTAATAGCTTCTTGACCCTTTTCTATAATACTATAAAGATTACCACGAGTATACTCATAATCTTTAGTTATATCATCTTTTGCAAGTCTATCAGGTTTTTCTCTATCAACCCCAACTACAACATCACTTTCATCTACTTCAACTTGAGGTGTTATATTAAAAGCATCATCTAAGTGATTTTTCATTATCCATTCCAAGTAGTGGTTCCACTAAATCCAAAGTCATCTCCTTCCTCTACCAATGCATTATCAGCAGAAGTAATAGACTTAACAGATGTACCTCTAATATGAGCAAGTTTGGTAGTACCATCTTGCCCTCTCTTAACAGTTAACTTATTACCGTCAACAGCTTTAACATACAACTCTTCTCCACCAACGTCAATATAGACACTTGTAGAACCAGAAGATGCTGTAATGGTACTTCCATCATCAACCTCAAATGTAGTTTGAGTCTTAGTAATATCGGATGCTAAGTTTGTTAGAACAGTACCATCATAGTTCTGTATTGCTCTTGGAACAACAGAGTATGTAAGATTGCGTTGTGCGTTGGATGTATCTGTACCTGTAAGATAATTGATAGTAGACTTCGTAATGATATCCTTGGAAGCATCTGTGACAGGACCAAATAGGTATGTCTTTGCTGTAAATCTTAATGTATAAAGGAGAACTCTTCTTGACTCAAAATCTCCCTCATAGTCATCCTGCATAGTAATATTTTCAAGGACAACAGGAATATCTCTTTTCTCATTAATAGCTCCTACCAAATTAACAGTTAGATTATATGATGGTTGGAAATATGGTAAAATTTGTTCTGTAATTTGCAATGCATCATCATTCAACTTACACATAACAGCAAGTTCAAATTGCATATTATAAGGAACAGGCATGTATACCTTCTTCTCATCAGGAGTAGTAGCATCTGGATTCTGAACTACAATCTTTTGAGTAGAAGTAACTTTTCTAGAAGGATCATATGTTAATCCTGTAAACTCAAAAGACATCCTTGGTAAAGACAAAGATGTTGCTTTATTTAAATCTGGTGATTGAGTTAATCTTGCTAAAAACTTTTGAGTAGGTCCATATGCCAAAGGAACTCTAATTATGCTAGCGTCAGTATCCCCTCCACTTTGCTTAATGGATATACTATTAAACAGAGTACCAAAAGAAATTATGGTCCTCCTCAAGATTTCGTTATAAAAATATTCAAACATGTTTAGAGTCCTAGTATCTTATATTTATGGAATACCAAATGGGTTCTGTTCACTGAAGTCTAAAATATCATCTGCAGCAGATTCTATATTAACATTATCAGCAAATCCATCCTCTGGTGGGTCTTCACTTACTACTCGAAGTGCATGAACAGCACCTGAAGTTCCACCCGTTATATCTTCTCCAATACTGAACATTCCAGATACATTTGCTACCTCTAAAACATTCGTTGTCGCATTCCAAGTTCTTACTCTACCCTTCACACCTGTGATAGATCCTGTAACAATTTCATTAAACTTGAAGTTGCCACTATTATCCAGTGAAGGATCACCAATTGTAATTGTGGGACTAGAGGTGTATCCAGCACCAGCATTAACAAGATTAATAGAAGTAATTGTTCCAGCAGAACTTACAACTGCTTCAGCAGTAGCAGTGGTTCCAACACCAACAGGTCCAGCAATCGTTACAGATGGTGCTGTAGTGTACCCAGAACCTGCATCAGTGAGTGTAACGATACCAACAGTACCATCACCAATAAAGACGGTTCCTGCGGCACCTGAACCCCCTCCACCAGTGATCTGAAGTGTAGGTGCAAGGGTATATCCAGCTCCTGGATTTGTTATTAAAACCTTCTGAACAGATTTTAAATTATCACTAATATTCAAATTACATACATTGATTCCAGAAATCATTGAAGCTGTAAGAATACCTGTTACCTTACCACTAGGGGCAGAACTAACTCCAATAGTAGGAATAGCACTATATCCACCACCCCTATTACTGAGATTAATCAATCTAATAGATCCTTCAGTATTAAATCCAACTACAGCAGTAGCAGTTGCACCAGTACCTACTAAGGTAAGAGTTTGAGAAGATCCAAGTAATGTTGATAGACCGTCTTCAGATGTTCCGTCTGCATTGTCACCAACCAAAGTATCATCAATTTCAGCAACTCCAGTATCAATAACTTCATCTTCGTAACGGAAGAGCTCACACTTCAGAGTGTATACGTAATTCTTTCTTAGTTGATAAAAAGGTTTTTCGTGTTCTACATATTTGATTTCAAATAAACGATCACCTAGTGGAAAATAAACTAAATCACCCTCTTTAGGTCGGGTAGTTAACTTTACATTAGATTCGTTTTTTAGTAATGGTTGAATATAAGTTTCCCATCTTTCTCTAGAAATAACAAGATTTACTTCATTCGTCTGCTCAATACCAAACTTTGTAAGCAAAGTAGGATTTTCAGCATACCCCTCAAAATTATCCACATATGCTTCTAATGGATAAGAATCATTAAATATCGATTGAACAACTTCACGTATAATTGTCTTCTCATTCATATATTTACGAGGAAGATAGTGTATCTCAACACCATACATCCTCAACTGTTCATTGATTAAGTCTTGTACTAAATTTTGTTCTGATGTAGATCCCTGTTGGAAAAATGGATTGAGCATAACACTATCCTACCATATCCAAAGGTGGAAGTTCATAAGTGTTAGACATTTGTTCTCTGATGACTTCTAAATCTTTTTCAGCATCATCATAAATTTGTCTTCCATTCATTTCAATTCCACCAGGTAATTTAACACCCTGGAACTTCAATAAATTTTGTCCCCACTGTCTTTTTATAAGAGCAGTAGCATATCTCTTTAAGAAGGAATCATTCCATACCCTTGTATAATCATTAGGATTAAGGAGTCTAAAACATTCAAGAACTATAAACTCATCTTTCTCACATGCTGACCAATCAATATCAAGATATAATCTATCTTGTCTTTGATTAAATCTAATTTGTTTTCTTGTCGTTAACAAATAATCAATATCAGACAAATATGTCTGTGTCATTGCATAACTTAAAAGTCCATTATATCCAAGGTTAAAAGCAATATCATTTAAAAATAATTGATATTTAATACTAAACATATTGTTGGATATTGCATTACTTCCACCAAAACGAAATACTTTTTCTACTCCAATTACTGATGATGGAACTGCTATGTAATTACTATTTTCATACCAACTAAAATCAGTATCTGTTCCTGCAATATCTGCTGTTACAGTCTCTGTTGTTATTCCTGTCCTTTTCTTTCCTGTCAATACAGAAGCTCTTCCTCTATCAATATCCGCTTGAGTTATTTGATACTTAAGATATGTTCTAACTACACCATCAAAATGCCTTTCATGAAAATACTGAATGGCATCATCAATCCTATCCTCACACTGCTCATCCGCAACATTAATCTCCAACACGGGAGCACCCAATTGTCGTAAACAATACTCTTTGAATTCGGATCTACTTCCTGGTTGTGCCATTTATACTATACCTCTACAATATTTAGGGTGCGGAAGCAATTCCAGCATGAACTAAAATGTTTCCATTTACTATGTTATAAATTGTTGCACCAGAACTTACCAAAACATTATATTCATATCTACCTTCAGATAAATTTGTTGTATCAGTAGATCCCATTGATACTTCAAATATTCCACCACCAGCACTTGTAAAACCTACAGTAAAGGTTCCTGAAGGAATAGTAGTTGCACCAATACCTGCACTTTTCTGCATTTGAGCAGATCCAGTCCAAACTGAAGTAGTAGTTAACCCCTGAAAGTCAAAAGCAACATCAGAAGTATCAACTACATTAAAAATAGTTTTAAAATCTGCACCACTATAAAGTGCTAGATTAGCAGCATACGGAACTCCTGCATCTGGATCAAATGTCAGATTTTTACTTGCCATTGACTAACTCCCTAAGTAGTGATTTGATTTCACCAATTTCACCTTTTAAACTAGCAAGATCTTGTTCCATAGAATCAACTCTTTCATTTCTTGATTTTTTGGCATTACGACTTACAGTATAATGCCTATAATCTAAAGCATTCACATTGACGATAGCATTTGTTCTAGGATCTCTTGCAAGATCAGCATGTCCTTCAATATTATAATGTTCCATATTAAGCAAGTGCCATAACCCTTAAATCTTTTACTCTAGGAACATAAACTTGATCAGATGAAACCAACAGAAGTTTAATCCTATAGTATCTGAATGATGGAAGATCATCCGCAGTAAATGTGTAATCACTAAAGCTTACAGCATCTCCAAAACCATATTGATTAGTTTTAGGAACAAATGCATCTGATTGACCATTATTATCAGCAGAGTTAATAACTTTTCCTCTACTATTCAAATTCTCAAATCCAGGGAACGGAGTAAAGATTGGTTCAAATCCAGTTCTATTTCCAATTGCATAAAATGCTCTAATATCAGCATCAGCATGAATATGACCAGCTAATAATATCTTAATAGAAGTAGCAGCATTTTCTATAGAAATTTCTTTAGTAATATACTGACATCCTGTAGGATCATTATCAATAGTTTTTACTCTATCATCAGTAGCATAATTTGAGATTACATCATTAACTCTATTAGAAGTTAATATGGTACTAACTCTTTGAGCATCAAGAACTGGAGTCAATCTAGGATCAGTGGTTCCAAGTGTTAATCTCATCTGGAAGGACTTGTTGCCTTCAATATTATCCAATCTTTCATCTTCATTTACTTTAGAACCAATTTGTCTTGGAGTTGTTAAGTAATTTGATTCTCCAACAGTAATAGATTCCCATCCTTGTTCAATCCAAGGAATTTCATCTCCACTCAAACTTACTCCTGAAATAGTTCTTATTTCAGCACCAATCGTAGTTCCAGTAACTGTCATATTATGACATATTGGAGTAATAATTTCAAAAGGCATATTTTGAGTTGCCCTTACACCATATCCACCAGAAGATTGAGTCTGGCCCAAATATAGTTTAGGGAATCCTACATCAGTACTCCTATCAGTAGTATCGAATGCATTACCAGCTTCACTAGTAGCTGTTTGATCAATCTTGATATTATATGAATCAAAACCAATTGATCCAGTTTCTGCACTAGCAGTTGAAGTAGATAATCCGTGTGTTCTATTAATTCTTGCTAAAGAAACTCCACTCAATTCATATTTCTGAACAGGAGTTCCTACTGCGTAATTAATTTTGTTACTTCCCCTTGCAGATATTGTAAGTACATTACCAGAGACATTGTTATACTTAATAACTTCATCTCCAATTTTAACTAATCCTGGATTAGTAGTACCAACTCCAACATTTTCAAAATTCTCATAAACACTCCCCTCATCTACGGTAAAGGAACTAGAATTACCAACGTCTAATGCAAGACTTAACTTGGATGGCTTAACATTTCCAACAACATTAGATATCTTAACCAAATTCTCAGTGGAATACATTCCATGATTCTGATGATTAACTTTAATATGCAATCCATCAGTTTCAACTAGTGGTATACCTCATGGTCTTACCAGCACCAGTAGCAAAATTACCTTGAACATTATCTAAAATAATCTCATTAGTTTGACCAATACCAGCAATAGTAAATTGACCATTTCTACCAACAGTTCCACTACCACCTGTAGAGAGTCCTATTGTAGTAATTCCAACAACATCTCCTATTTGGTATCCACTACCACCAGAAGTAATCGTACAAGCACCAACTTGACCATTGGCAACATATACATTACCGACTGCACCTCTACCATCACCAGTAATAGTTTCTAAATTAACACCACTAAAGGTAAGATTACCATCAAGAGGAGTATATCCAATACCAACATTAGCAATAGTAAGTGTTCCTGTTGCTGATCCCCCAGCACCTACAAGATTACCTGTTGCATTTGTTCCATCCTGAGAGAAAGTATTTCCAAGAACATAACTGTCTGCAACTGTTGTACCAAGACCTACTCTTATTTTTCTAGAACTTATAGCTAATGGATTGGATTTAAGAGTTGGAATTTGATTATTTCCTCTGCTTAATTCAGGATTATAAAACTCTACAGTACCTGAACTTTCAAAGGATGCTCTATACATTGTAAATTTAAGATCTTCCCATTGACTGGGTTCCCATGTAGAAGCATTCTGTGACTTAAAGAGAGATCCCAAATAAGGCTGGTTAGAAATAAAGGTATCGGTAAGTAAATCAGTTTCACCAATTCTTGAAATATAAACACTATACTTGGTAGAGTTAGATGCTAAAGCAATAGCATATTCAGTACTTCCACCCTCCAAATAGATTGGTGCTTTAAATTCAACAGTAGTTGCTACAGATCCATCTGCAGAAGTTGTAATATCTTCTGGATCTAATACAATTTCAGAGAATGGAAGAATATGTTGTGTTGGGAATCCATTCTTCATAGATCTTAACTGGAATACGCAAGGTATGTCATTATCATCTTTAGATCTAAAGAATATATCACATTTTGTAACGAACACTCCACCTTCATCTTCAACCAAGAATGATTGTGCTAGAGGGTCATACCATCCAGTATTTGCAGTTTCTGAAGACTGTCCTAGAACATTACTACCAACAACTTCTGTTCCCAAATCAGTATGTACGATTTGTTCTTGGAATTCATGTCTTTGCTCAATTCTTGCATTTCTAATAGAAATAATATTCTCTTGAACAGTTTCTAAAGTTCCAGAAGCAGTATATGTTTCATCAGTAAGTGTTGCACACTCATCCTGATTATTATCTGCATCATTAATTAATGTAAATGTCTTAGTTCCTGTTTCAAATCTTGGGAAATTAATATTATTTGGATTAGGAA
>LULM01000227.1_pt1 | contig 12373 bp, 15 predicted proteins | sample 728151 | NCBI WGS metagenome assembly LULM01 (sample SAMN03860289, study PRJNA289734) | marine metagenome | biome: seawater column; feature: ocean; material: water; isolation source: Red Sea water column Station 149 - depth 200m | place: Saudi Arabia: Red Sea | collected 2011-10-15 | depth 200 m
CCAACGGCTTGTCTAGTGTAGCGGCTGGACAGTCCATATTTTTTATATATACTATATCACATTCCATAGGAACTTTTAAGTGGCAAACAATTACATAGATAATAAAGAGTTTTTGAAACATATCAAAAGATATAAAAGAAATAAAAAAGCAGGTATCTCAGATTATCTAGGTAAATGTTTTTTAGATATTGCAACACATCTTTCTTATAAGCCAAACTTTATAAATTATACTTACAAAGAAGAAATGATTAGTGATGGCATAGAAAACTGTCTTATGTATATTAATAACTTCGACCCTAAAAAATCAAATAACCCTTTCGCATATTTCACACAAATCATATACTACGCATTTCTTAGACGTATTCAAAAAGAAAAGAAACAAACTTATATTAAACATAAGTCTATTGAACACGAAGGTATTTTTGAAGAAGAAATGGATGGCTTTTCTTCACACACAAAAGAATATCTAGAATACGCAAGAGAAGAAATACATACGTTTGAAGAAAAAATAAGAGAAAAGAAAAGAGTCAAGCCCGTTCAAAAGAAATCTCTTGAAAACTTTATGGAGAAGTAAATGAAAATTGCTCTTATTACCGATCAACATTTCGGTAGTAGAGGTGATAATATATCAATTAACAAATACATGGTTAAGTTTCACGAAGAAGTATTTTTTCCATATCTTGAAGAAAATAATATTGATACTATTATACATCTTGGTGATATTGTTGATCGCAGAAAGTTTATTAACTTTCATACTTTAAATACACTACGAACAAAATTTTTAAATGTATTAGAACAAAAAAGTATTACTATGCATATTCTTGTTGGTAATCATGATACGTTCTATAAAAATACAAATGAAATCAATTCACAGAACGAACTCTTAAATCAATATGGAAATATTTACTCCTACGAAAATGGACAAAATATTACTATTGATGATTTAGATATCGCATTAGTTCCTTGGATTACACCAGAGAACTTTGATATTACAACAGAGTTTATTAAAAACACACAAGCACAAATACTCATGGGTCATTTAGAAATTATTGGCTTTGAATTGATGCCGGGTGTGTTGAGTCATACAGGTTTCGCAAAAGAATACTTCTCTAAATTCGATATGGTCTTGTCTGGTCATTTTCATAGACGTTCTAATGATAGAAACATTTTTTATCTCGGTGCACCTTACGAAATGACATTTGCTGATTATGGTGAGACAAGAGGTTTTCATATATTTGATACAACAACAAGAGAACTAGACTTCATTGAAAATCCATTTAAAATATTTCACAAGATATATTATAATGATGAAATTGAAAAGTATGATGAGTTTGATGCAGAACCGTATCGCAATTGTTATGTAAAAATTATTGTCGCAAAGAAAACAAACCCATATCATTTTGATAAAGTGTTAGATAAGTTATATGATGTAGAACTTGCCGATTTATCTATTGTAGAAGATTTTAACGAATATGAATTTGATGAAGATGAAAAAATAGATATGGCTCAATCTACAGTACAACTTTTATCTGATTATGTTGATGGTTTACAAATACCAGAAACGATAGATTCCAATCGTATTAAAACGATATTGAATCAATTCTATGTGGAGGCACTTGAGATAGAATGATTGTTTTTGAAAATCTAAAATATAAAAACTTTATATCAACAGGTAACAATGGTGTTGAGATTGATTTCATAAAATCACCAAACACACTTATCATAGGTGATAATGGTGCAGGGAAATCAACTGTATTAGACGCATTGACATTTGTATTGTTTGGTAAACCTTTTCGTACAGTCAATCGACAACAGTTATTAAACTCTATCAATGCAAGAGAGTGTGAAATTGAAATAATTTTTAGTATAGGCAATAACAAGTATAAAGTAGTTCGTGGTATCAAACCAAATATATTTGAAATATATTTAAATGGCAAAATGTTAAATCAAGATGCAAAGGCAAGAGACTATCAAAAGTATCTTGAACAAAACATTTTAAAACTAAACTACAAATCATTTACACAGATTGTTGTTCTTGGTAATTCTTCCTTTGTTCCGTTTATGCAACTATCAGCCAAAGACAGAAGAATCATCATAGAAGATTTATTAGACATACAAATATTTTCTTTAATGAATGTTCTTGTGAAACAAAAAATGAGTGCATTGAAAGAATCCATTACTACTGTTCAATACGATTTCGATCTTACTACAGAAAAGATTTCATTACAGAATAAACATTTAGGTGAGTGGGAACAATATCGTGATAATAAAGTAAAAGATTATCAACAACAAATAGAAGATAATCAAATTGAGTCTAAAAATCATCAAAATGATATTACAAAAATACAAGAACATATTGGTGAACTTTCTACTAAGATTGTAGATAGAAGTGCTGTGCAACAGAAATCAAAAGACCTTGAAAGTTACGAAAAACAAATCTATCGCAATCATAGAAAGGTAGAAAAAGAACAGAAGTTTTTTGAAAAAAATAAAAACTGTCCTACTTGTTCTCAAGATATTGCAGAAGAATTTAAAAACAAAATGATATCAGATAAACAAATGTTGTTAGATAGTTTTCAAAAAGGTTTACTTGATTTAAGAAAAGAAGAAGATAAACTGAATAAACGAATTAAAGAGATTGATGAGATTATAGAAACTATTCAGAAAAGAGAAACCGATATATCAAATAGAAATTCATCAATCACAGCCATCAATGAATTTATTGCAAAGATACAAGATGAAATATCTAAACTACAAACACAATATAATGGTTCTGGTGATAAGAAACAACTTGCAGACTTACAAGAAAAGATAAAAGAACTAGAACAATCAAAGGCTACTCTCAAAGATGATGAACATTATCATACGATTGTAGCAAATCTATTAAAAGATACAGGTATTAAAACAAAGATAATCAAACAGTATTTACCTATCATGAATAAGTTAGTAAACAAGTATCTTGGTGCCATGGACTTTTTTGTAAACTTTACACTTGATGAAAACTTTGCAGAAACAATCAAATCAAGAAATCGTGATGCATTTAGTTACGCATCATTTAGTGAAGGTGAAAAAATGCGTATTGATTTATCTCTATTGTTTACATGGCGTGAAATCGCAAAAATGAGAAACAGTACTAATACCAATCTATTGATACTTGATGAAGTGTTTGATAGTTCTCTTGATATTGCAGGTACAGAAGAATTTTTAAAACTGATACATTCGTTAGGTCAAGGTGTAAATGTATTCATTATTAGTCATAAATCAGATACACTATATGATAAGTTCACCAATGTATTACGATTTGAAAAAGTGAAAAACTTTACGAGGGTTACATAATGAAAAAGATAACTGATATAGAAGAAATAACATTAATGCAAAATGAATTAACAAAAGTTACACCATACGATTTTTCAGAAAACACAGATGAAGAAAGAAAAGCATTTGTAGATTTTCTTCGTGAAAAACAACAGAAAGAACTTGGCTCGTATGGTCTTTCTGCAATACAATGTGGATATAATATTCGTATGTTCGTGATTGGTGCACCACCTTATGAATATGATATATGGAATCCAGAAGTTTTAGAGTATAGTAAAGATATAGTTTCTTTTGAAGAAGGTGATATGTTAGAACCTTTGTTGTTTGTAAAAATTCGTAGGCCTGAATGGGTAAGAGTAAAATATTTTAATCATAAAAATGAAGAACAACACAAACAGTTTGAAGGATTAACTTCAAGAATATTTCAACATGAATTTGATAATCTAGAAGGTGAATCGTTTATAGACAAAGCACATTGGATAGATTTAGATAGAGCAAAAAATAAACGTAAAATTAAAATGAGAAGATTAAAGAAAAAATTAAAAGAGGAACAAAAATATGCATGATGCTGCTGACGTATTAAGAGAACTTGCAGATTTATTTACAAAGAAGAATCAAGGATATGGTCCCACTTATCATTCACAAGGAAAATTTATGCAAGCCCTTTTTCCGAATGGTATTGAACTAAAAACTGATGATGAATTTAAAAGATTTGCGATTCTTGATTTAATCGCAATAAAACTACAAAGATATTGCAATCATTTTTCAGATGGTGGACATGAAGATAGTGCCTTAGATTTGACTGTTTATGCATCAATGTTAGTAGAAATTGATAGAATGATTAAAAATAGAGATAAAAGACACAATCTTCCTGCCTAAAATACAATTATTTTGTATAATAATGCAAATAATGCAAATTTTCACTAAAAAACTTCAAAAAAGTCCTTGACATTTTCAAGAATCCTGTCATAATGGTTGTGTAATTGATTGTTACTCATTAACAAGGATTGAATATGTCAAAAGAAACTCTCGCAAAATTGATGGCTATTGAAGATATTAATGTTGAGAATCGTAAGGTTCACACAGCATCTTTTGATCTTAAAAGTAGAACACTAGTCCTTCCTATCTGGAAAGATGACCTTTCTGAACACGTTACTGATCTTCTTGTTGGTCATGAAGTTGCCCATGCTCTTTACAGTCCTGAGGCTGAATGGATGGCAGTTTGTGAAGATAAAGAAGTTCCTAAATCTTATGTAAACATTCTTGAAGATATTAGAATTGAAAAAGCAATCAAGAAAAAGTTTCCGGGTCTTAGAAAATCTTTTATCTATGGTTATGAAGAAATGGTTAAAGATAAAATTCATAACGTATTTGGTCTTAATGAAAAAATTACTCTTGATGGTGATTACAAACTTTTAATTGATAGAATCAATCTTCAATATAAAGTTGGTCTTGTAAAAGATATTCCTTTCTTAGAAGATGAACAATTTCTTCTTGATAAAATTTCTAGTTTAGAATCTTTTCAAGATGTTGTTGATCTTGCCAAAGAGATTTTTGAGTTTTCAAAACAGAAAATGGAAGATGAAGAAGAGCAAGAAGAAGAACAATCTTCACAAGGTAGTGCTGATTCTCCATCTGAAGAAGATGAATCTGAATCTGAACAAAGTCCAGAATCTGAACAAAGTGATGAATCTGAAGATGAAGAAACTGAATCTAAATCTTCTGACCAAGATGGTGAAGAAGAAATTGATTCTGATGAATTTGAAGAACAGTTTAATCCTTTAGAATCTGTAACAGAAGATTTGTTTGATAGTGCAAAAGATAAAATGATTGATGATTCCGAATATGATAATAGTTATGTTTCATATCCTGCAAAACCTATCGACCACAAACCTTTTGTAGAAGATTATAAAGAGTATATTTCAAATTGTGAAAAAATAGTTTCTGAATTTTATGAGTCTTGGAAAAGGCAAGAGGTGAAAGAACTTTTAGACCAACTTGTCCAGTTTAAACGTGATTCTCAAAAGACTGTAAACTATATGGCTAAAGAATTTGAAATGAAGAAAGCCGCTGATGCATATAAGAGAGTTACACAATCTAAGACAGGTATTATTGACGTAAATAAATTACATAGTTACAAATATAATGAAGATTTATTCCGTAAGATTTCTGTTACTCCTGACGGTAAAAATCATGGTGTTGTTATGTTTATCGATTGGTCAGGTTCCATGTCTAGTGAATTGTTTAACACTATGAAACAAGTATTGAATCTTGTTATGTTCTGTAAAAAAGTTAATATTCCTTTTGAAGTATATTCATTTACAGACCATGTGAAAGATATCGAAAACTGGCCTAAAGTAAAAATGAATGAAGTACAAACTCCGAAACATGGTCAATATGGTATTGGTACTCAATTTAGATTAGTGAATATGTTAAGTTCCAGAATGAATGGTAAAGAATTTAAAAAAGCTATGGAACTTGTATTTATTAATGCCTCTCATGAATTTAACTGGGACATGGAAGAATATGCATTGGCACAAACACCTTTGAATCAATGTATTGTGGTTTCTGAATCTTTACTTTCTGAATTTAAATCAAGTAACAATCTTCAAGTTGTAAATGCGATTTATTTAACAGATGGTGAAAACAACGGCATTACAGGAACTTTCAAATTTCGAGAGGCTAATCCAGAATCACGTTATGATTCTGATAAAGTAGATCGTTTTGAATTGCAAAGAGTTGTTGGTTCTTTTAATGTTCGTAGTTCATATATAGTTGACCAAAGAACTAAAAAACAATATACAATTTTTAAGAATGGAAGTAATAATAGATATACCAGAAATCGTTATAGAGTCGAAACATTAACACTTCTTGAAATTTTAAAAGATAGAATTGGTGTGAATGTTATTGGTTTCCACTTAGTCAATACAAAAAGACTTCCTAGATTTATTGATGATTCATTATATAGAATGTCTGGTGGCAACACGGAAGAAGATTATAACTACTATTATTCTAAAACTGAAGAACTGAAAAAATCATTCAGAAAGGCTTTAAACAAAGATCGTTTTTATGCTCTTGATGAATTTGGTTATGATGATTACTATGTTCTTCCGAATAATAAACTTGATACAAAAACAGAAGAATTAGTGATTGGTAGTGATATGAAAAAATCAGAAATTAAAAGAAATTTCATAAAACACAACAAGTCTAAAACGGTTAATCGTGTTCTGTTGACTAGATTTATTGAAAAAATATGCAGTTAATTTGGATAATAATGAAAATAATGCAAAATTATGAAAATAAACAGTTGACATATCACAAGGAACCTGTCATACTAGCTGTATAACAATTGATAAGGAGATTTTATATTATGAACGCAACACAAGAAAAAAGAGTCAAAATTGTAAATTACATGAAAGATATGTATGGTGATGTTGTTACCAGACAACAATTGTTGGCGGGTGCAAAGTTTTTAGGTCTTAAAGGTGGTTCGGTAAGGTTCCTACGTCAACCAGAAAATCGTGTTGGTGTTGGTAAATACAAAATGCCAGAACTAAATGAATCTGGTGAAATTGTTTCTATACCAAAACCAGTTGTCGTTGAAAAACCTCTCTCGAAAGTGGAAGAGAGTTCGGTTGCTGTTGCACCTTCCGCACCTAAGAAAATTGAAAAGTTAGAATGTGCAATACAAAGTTATATTCCTGAAAGAGAGCCTCATTATGTGAAGTTCGGACATTACAATGATTTGAAAAGTATTGTGAAGTCTGGTCAGTTCATGAACGTATTTGTAACTGGTCTTTCTGGTAATGGTAAAACTTTGATGATTCACGAAATTTGTGCTGAACTAAGTCGTGAATTATTTCGTGTAAACATTACAATCGAAACTGATGAAGATGATTTACTCGGTGGTTTCAGACTTGTTAATGGTGAAACTGTATGGCATGATGGTCCTGTTATTCAGGCTATGAAGCGTGGTGCAGTTTTGTTACTAGATGAGATTGATCTTGCATCACACAAAATAATGTGTTTGCAACCTGTTCTTGAAGGTAAAGGTGTGATGTTAAAGAAAATCAATGAATATGTAAAACCTTCACCCGGTTTTACAGTTGTTGCTACTGCCAATACTAAAGGTCAAGGTAGTGATGATGGAAAGTTTATAGGAACGAATATTTTGAACGAGGCGTTTCTAGAAAGATTTCCTATTACTCTTGAACAATCTTATCCTAGTGCTGCCGTTGAAAAGAAAATACTTGATAGTATTTTAGAAAGTGCTGAAAAACCAGATAGTAAGTTTACTGAATTGTTAGTAACTTGGGCTGACGTAATCAGAAAATCTTTTCTTGAAGGTGTTGTTGACCAACTGATTGCAACTAGGCGTTTGGTGAATATTGTCAATACTTACATTATCTTTGGTAAAAAAGAAAAGGCAATCGAACTTTGTGTTTCTAGATTTGATGAAGATACAAAAGAATCTTTCCTAGACCTCTACAAAAAAGTAGATGGTGGTGAGATTGAAGGCGAATCAGAAAGTCTAGAAGAAGTAATGGAAAAATCCTCGATTGACTTTGATGAGGAAGTATAATAAAATAATCATTCGGTTTTAATCTCCTTTCTCCGAATGAGGGGTGGGCAATTGGGTTGCCTGCCCCACTATTTTATCTTTTGGTCTTGACAAAACAAAGAAAGTTAGTGTATAATGGATAAAGATATAAAAGACATAAACCCTATAAAACTATGTAAGAAAAATAAAAATCTATTAGTTCCATGGTATCTCATGGCGTGTTATATGTATTATCAACAACTAGAAAGTATTATGTCCGATAGTGAGTTTGATTCTATCTGTAAAGACTTAAACAAACATTGGAACTCTATTGAACACCGACACAAAGATTTGATTGACAAAGGTTCACTTGATGCAGGTACTGGTTATCAAATACGATTTTATCCTACAATGGTGAAAGGTGCAGCTTATGAATATTTTTTATCTAGACAATAACCCACAGATTGCGGCTGAGATGCATTGTGATAAACACGTGGTCAAAATGTTAGTAGAATATGCACAATTGATGTCTACGGCACACCGAGTAACAAATGGTTTACCAATCGTAAGTAAATCAAAAACTGGTCGTAAAGTTACTCGTTATATTCTAAGAGAACCAGAACTAGAAAATATATTGTATAAAGCTTGTCATGTAAACCACCCTTCGGCAGTATGGTTACGACAATCTAAACAAAATTACAGTTGGTTATTAAATCTATGGTTATGTTTACATAATGAATACAAAAGTCGTTACAAAAAAGAACATAAGTCTTATACACTACTTCGTTACCACTTATGTGATATACCTGAAAATATCGCCTCTAGCGAGTTCTCAGCACCACCTCAATGTATGCCAGATGATGTAAAAACAGATGATACAATAGAAGCATATAGAAATTATTATCGTGTTCACAAATCAAGATTTGCGACATGGAAGAACAGGAGACCTGAATGGTATGGTGAATAAATCAAAAGAAGTATTAATAAGAAGAAAAGAATCGGCTCTTGCAAGAACAGAAGATGGTATCAAACTTTGGAAAAAGTTGCATAATGAAGAAAAAGATAAGAAACAAAAATCATTCTTCAAAAGAAAAATAGACAGAGCAGAAATTACTATTAATAATACAAAAGAAAATATTCAAAAATTAAAGGTTATAACATGAAAACAAAAATAGAAGAAATGTTATTTATTGTTGCACTTACATTAAGTATATTTCCGTTATTATCTGTATTGTGGTTATTATAAGTTTTGGTCTTGACACATTGTAGTAGTTATGTTACTATAATATTAATGTTGTATTTTTATAATTTAACAAGGAGCAATAAATGTCACAAGCACAAAAAGTAATAAATTTTTTAAGTGATGGTCGTGAAGCAACAACAAAACAACTGGCTGCAAGATTTAAACTCGCTAACGTAGGTGCTGTTATTGATAGTGCAAGAAAAACACTTGCAGAAAGTGGTATGTACATCTATAACAACAGAGTGAAAAATTCTAAAGGTGAATTTGTTCGCAGATATCGCATGGGTAAAATTAGTGCGAGACTAGCGGCTGCGGCTGCGGCTTAACCTTCCTTGTGTTTGTTGCCTCTTGTCTTTCTGATGAGAGGCAACTTTTTTCTAAAGGATTTATATTATGCAAATTTCAAATGATACAATTGATATATTAAAAAACTTTTCTGAAATAAATCAGAACCTTCTTGTCAAAGAAGGCAATACACTTTCTACTATTTCTGTAATGAAAAACATTCTTGCAGATGCAGAGATAACAGAAACCTTTCCAAAAGAATTTGGTATATACGATTTAAATGATTTTCTGGCAAAGGCTTCGATACATGATGATTGTGAAGTAGATTTTGATGAAGTGAAAGTTTCCTTCACAGGTAAACATAGTAAAGGTACAAAAGGTAAATCGCATTATGCTGATCCATCTGTTTTAGTATATCCGAAACAAAGTATTTCTTTTCCTGAAGCAGTAATTGAATTTGAATTGAAAGAAAAAGATTTTCAATGGATTAAAAAGGCATCAGCAGTTGCAAATCTTCCAGACTTAGTTCTTCAGAGTGATGGTGATGTAGTAAAGTTAGTTGTTACTGAAAAACAAAATGATACCTCTGATGATCAAGAACTTATAATAGGTGATGGTGATGGCAAAAAGTATTTCATGGCTTTCAAAGCAGAGAATATAAAAATACTTTCTGGTGATTATACTGTTTTTATTGCCGAACAAAAGATATCAAAGTTCGTTCATAAAACTAAAAATATTGTATATCATATTGCATTAGAACCAGACTCTACTTATGAGGGATAAATTATGGTTGAAGAACGTGAAGATTTTCTGTGGGTTGAGAAGTATCGACCTACCACAATAGAGGATTGTGTTTTACCTAAAGATATAAAACAAACATTCCTAGATATAATCGAAAAAAATGACATACCAAACTTACTTCTATCTGGTCCTGCAGGTGTAGGTAAGACTACTGTTGCAAAGGCTCTTTGTGAACACCTGAACTGCGATTACATGATGATCAATGGTTCTGATGAATCAGGCATTGATGTATTACGAACAAAGATAAAGAACTTTGCATCAACAGTTAGTCTAAGTGGTGGTTCAAAAATAGTCATACTTGATGAAGCAGATTATTTGAATCCACAATCAACACAACCTGCCTTGCGTTCTTTTATAGAAGAATTTTCTGGCAATTGTCGTTTCATTATGACCTGTAACTACAAGAACAAGATTATTTCTCCTCTACATTCTCGGTGTAGTGTAATAGATTTTCGTCTGCCGAAAACAGAGAAAGAAACTATCGCAGAGACATTCTTTAATCGAATCAAGTTTATTCTTGATGAAGAAAACATAAAGTATGAAGAACAAGTTCTTGTAGAAGTTATTATGAAACACTTCCCTGATTTTCGTAGAACGCTTAATGAATTACAAAAGTATAGTTTGAATGGTGATATTGATATTGGTATTCTTTCTCAAGTAGCAGAAATCAATATTCACACTCTTATGGAGTTTTTAAAACAGAAAGAGTTTACCAATGTTCGTAAATGGGTTGTAGAAAATCTTGATAATGATCCTTCTATGATATTCCGAAAACTATATGATTCTTTTTATGAATATATCGAACCTACATCTATTCCAGAATGTGTTATTATTCTTGGCGATTATCAATATAAGGCTGCCTTTGTAGCAGATGCAGAGATTAATATCGTATCGTGTTTAACAGAAATGATGATGAGGTGTGATTTTAAATAAGGACTATATTATGAAACTTGGTGATTATTTAAAAGCGATTAACTACACAAAAGAAAAACTAATGGATACAGAAGATGAAAGTGTAGAGAAAGAATATCCTGCATTTGTTGTTAATCGTTGTTTGAGTTACTTTGTAGATACGATTGCAATTGTAAACGAAATGAACAAAAGACCACTTTTACCGAACAAACTCCAGTTCGATTTTTTACTAAATATAGTGAGAAGCAGAAAGCGTTTCAAAAAATGGGACAAGTCAGAAAGTCCTGAAAACTTAGAAACGGTGAAAGAATACTATGGGTACAGTAATGAGAAAGCACAATCTGCTTTAGATATTCTTTCAGATAATGAACTTACTTATATGCGTAGAAGATTGGAAAGGGGTGGATAGAAAATGAATGAGAATATCGAATGGAGTCCCGATGAAATGGTTGAAGTGGGTTTGCGAGATCCACAGGACTTCTTGAAAGTCAAAGAAACACTAACAAGAATTGGAGTATCTTCTCGTAGAGAAAAAAAGTTATTTCAGTCTTGTCATATCTTACATAAACAAGGCAAGTATTACATTGTCCATTTTAAAGAACTTTTTGCGTTGGATAAAAAACCAACGAACTTTTCTGAGAACGACCTTGCAAGAAGAAACACAATCACGAACTTACTTGCAGAGTGGGGATTGGTGGATATTGTAAGTCCCGAGGCAACAGCAGACCCAGCCGCACCATTGAGTCAAATCAAAATTTTGGCTTATGGTGAAAAAGACGAATGGGAACTTTGCCCGAAGTATAACATTGGCAGAAAAAAGAAAGAATAAAATTTCAATCCGACCGAGGGTCATTGGAGAATATCTCTTAACAATAAAGTAATATTGATGTTCTTTGCGGCTATAGACGCTCCAATAGGGAAAGGCATCTTGAGTTATAATCAAGATTCGCAGGGCGAACATTGACGAACAGTCATGTTTAGTGTAGGTCGGTTCCTTTTTTTCAATTACAATTTATGGAGGGTTATACGAATGGCTTGGCTTCCGTCACTCAAGTACTACAAGTTACACCCAGATGTTCCTTCTCCAAACTTTAAAACAGAAGGAGCAGCTTGTTTTGATGTATCTGCATTTTTAACAGGTGAAAATCAATTAACTGCATATACAGTCGATAATAAAAAAACAAAATTTCATTGTAAAAGAGATACATATTTGCAATGGTCAAGTGAATCATACAAACCTTATATAAATGTACCTTATGGTTCTAGAGTATTAGTGC
>LULM01000230.1_pt1 | contig 12354 bp, 17 predicted proteins | sample 728151 | NCBI WGS metagenome assembly LULM01 (sample SAMN03860289, study PRJNA289734) | marine metagenome | biome: seawater column; feature: ocean; material: water; isolation source: Red Sea water column Station 149 - depth 200m | place: Saudi Arabia: Red Sea | collected 2011-10-15 | depth 200 m
ACAATCAAATTTGAAAACCTCAAATCTGTACAAACAGATTGCATTCGTGGAGATCCTGATGACCTAATTCAGTTATAATTACTTAAACCATTTATAACATCTAAATCATTAAAAAATAATGAGTTCTAATACTAACAGCGATGATTTTACTATTTGTGATGATTGTAAAAACCCTATAGAAAGTTGTACATGTGTTTGCCCATTTTGTGGGGAACGTGATAAATGTGAATGTGGATTAAAACTTTCTAGTGACGATAGTGCAGCTACTGGTGGGTAGTCTTATGGCTTTTGATTATAGTTGGTTAATTGGAGGACCACAGGGAAGTGGTGTTGATACAGCCGCAAATATATTTTCACGAGTTAGTGCAAAACTAGGCTATCACATTTTTGGAAAGAGGGAATATCATTCCAATATCAAGGGAGAACATAGTTATTTTGTAGTGAGACTATCAGATGAGAAAATTTCTTCAAATGTGAATGGTGCAAACATTATGGTAGCATATGATGCTGAAACTTTGATTAGACATTCCCTTGAAATATTCAAGGGTGGAGCAATAATTTATGATTCTTCTGTAATTAATACAACAATTGATGAGATTCCAACACTTGAGATAGGATACAAAAAAAGATTATTAGAATTTTTCAAGTCTAAAAATATGGAAGCGAATGTTTCAAGTATTATTGATTTAGCAAAGAAGAATGGTGTAAAAGTTTATCCGGTTTCATTTAGGGATGTATTAGCAAATATTGCAAATGAATTGGGTAAACCTGAACTTTCGCGTATGGTTCGTCTGTTTAACATACTTGGAGTATCATTTTCACTTGGAATTTTGAAGGCTCCAATCGAACCGCTATTAGAGACTATAGAAGACACCTTTTCAAAAAAGCCCTCTATAATAGAATTGAATAAGAAAGCAGCAAACTTTTCTTATAATTATGCATCAGCAAAATTTTCTGACTTCCAGGACTCAATTAGTAATAATACCAAGTCTGAAAATACACTTTTGGTTCAAGGCCATCAGGGTTCAGCACTTGGCAAGATGGTTTGTGGATGTAGGTTCCAGTCATATTATCCTATTACACCAGCATCAGATGAAAGTGAGTTTTTGGAAACTCATGAAATTTTACAGGTAAAGGAGGATAGACCTGGTTCTACTAGCATAATACAAACAGAAGATGAGATTTCTGCGATAGGGATGGCTGTTGGCGCATCATTAACAGGTGTACGTTCTGCAACGTCAACATCGGGACCTGGTTTCTCATTGATGGCGGAAACTCTTGGTTGGGCTGGAATAAACGAAGTTCCAGTTGTAATCACGCTATTCCAACGTAGTGGACCTTCAACTGGATTACCAACAAGACATGGTCAAGATGATTTACTTTTTGCAATAAACGCTGGTCATGGAGAATTTCCAAGAATAGTTTATGCATCAGGCGACGTTGAAGATAGCTTTTATGACACTGGCAAATGCTTCAATTTTGCTGATATTTTTCAGGTTCCTGTTATCCACATACTTGATAAATTCATTGCCAGTTCAGTTGTTACATGTAATCGATTTGATCCAGATTTGGTATCTATTGATCGTGGAAAATTACTTGAAAAAATAGATGGTGATTACAAACGTTTTGCTCTTTCAGAAGATGGAATTTCACCAAGATCAAAACTTGGGCTTGAAAATGGTATTTTCTGGAATACTGGTGATGAGAGTGATGAATACGGTCATATCACTGAGGATCCAGTGACCAGAATTCAGATGATGGATAAAAGACAAACAAAAGTTGAACAAATTGTCTCTTTGATTCCTAAGGAGGATCAAGCTGTAGTATATGGTAAATTAGACATCTGCATAGTTAGCTGGGGTTCTCCTAAGGGTCCAATATTAGATGCCATTGAAATGCACAAGCAAGATGGATATGAAATTGGTTTTATTGATATCAAGTTGTTACATCCATTTCCAACAAATTATATCAAATCTTTACTGAAAAATTCTTCAATCGTAATTGACATAGAAGCAAATATGACTGGTCAACTTGCATCACTAATCAAAGAAAATTTGTTAAGAGATCCAGATTATTATATTTTGAAATATACAGGAAGACCAATGACATGTACAGAAATTTTTGACTCGCTGAAAAAAATACTAGAAAAGAAAGCTGAGAAAAAGCAGGTGTTATCATATGGCGACTAAATTAGGAGATTATAAAACTCAGGTTCATAACGATTGGTGTCCAGGTTGTGGAGATTTTGGGATAGTTAATGCAATACAAATGTCATTAACAGAAATGCAAATACCTAGACACAAAGCAGCAATTTTCTCTGGAATTGGTTGTTCAGGTAAAACATCTCATTTTATCAACGTATATGGTGTTCACACTCTTCATGGTAGAGTCTTAACATTCGCACAGGGCGCAAAAATAGCAAATCCCGAAATGACGATAGTTGCTGTAGGTGGAGATGGTGATGGTCTTGGAATTGGGGCTGGTCATTTTGTTGCAGCAGGAAGACGAAATGTGAATATGACATACATCATATTTGATAATGCCGTATATGGATTGACAAAAGGTCAGGCATCACCAACTCTAAAGTTAGGAGAACAGACTAAATCATTAGCAAATCCCAACTCAAATTATAATGTTAATCCTATAGCCCTTGCAATTTCTAGCGGTTTCACCTTTGTTGCTAGAAGTTACTCATATGATGTTAGACAATTGAAAAATATTATTACAGCTGCAATAAAACACAAGGGTTTATCGTTTATTGATATTTTACAACCTTGTCCTACCTATAATGATCTTTACACACGAGACTGGTTTGCTGGAATTGATCAAATTAATGAAGAAACAAAAAAACCCACACCAAGAATTTACAATCTTTCTGATACTGGATATGATCCTGTGGTACACTATAGCACAATTACTGAGCTCAACGAAAAACTATCTCAGGCATTAGAAAAATCACTTGAATGGGGCGATAAAATACCCACAGGAATATTTTACAAGAATGAATTAATCACTCCATATACAAAAAGAATAACTGATAAAATACCAAATTATCTTGAAAATCCTGCAGCAAAGCAGAAGATTTCTAAAAATGGTAAATCTACTACAGATATTTCAGGGATTCTTGATTCGTTGAAAATATAACGTTTGTAATAATATAAACGCCATATGAGTTATTAGCAAGAAATTCTAACTATTACGTTATCTTTGAACATAACTGAAGTCAACAAAATTTTTCGTAAAGCAATCATTAAAGGTTTTTTTGAGGATGCCCTTGTTAATCTAGATTTTAAAAAATCTACTATAAAACACCCTACAATTAATGGTGATGGTTTAATGCAATCTAATTTACTTCATATTTTCTTTGATATTGAAACTGGCGCAGATTATCCTGATGGAGATGAATGGTTTATTGCTGATTTTTTATTTCCTTTTGATATGAAAATACCTGATGAACTTAAAGGACCAGACTACTTCACAACTTTACCTACTACAGACAACAAAAACTTTTGGCATCATCGTGATATGATAAGATACAAGTATGGTAAAACCAAAAAGCTTACTGAGGCATTAGAATTTTTAGATACAAAATACAAAGAGCTTCATTCAATGGTTGAGCCATTAGAGAAAGATATCAAGTAATTGAATCAAGTTTCCATTTACCAGATACTATATCATATTTGTATAATACTTCAGTCGAATCATTAGTGATATTATTGTCATTGAGATGATATGGAAGCAATTCCACTACGAAATCAATCTTTTCTACTGCACTGTTAAAATGATGATTTTCATTCAAGTCAGCGACAAATCGAACACTTGGTTTTCCTGTAAACACAATTTCGACTACGATGGCATTTCCTTTACCGCGGCGTCTCTTCATCTCTTTGATAATTGATTTTACTTTCTCCCACGCCTTAAATTCAAACCATTTGAAGAATTCTTCACTAAATGGTAATGGTATATGAATGGTTAATGAACTAACAAAAGTTTCTTTGTTTTGCTCTGTCTCCTCTTGAATAATACTAAATTTTTCATTGAATATATCATATATTACCTCAATTTCCCATGGTGAGATTCCATAGTATGTTAAGGAAACAGTTTGTGGTTTTTCTTCCATTAATTTATGAAGTAGAAATTTGTAATTAAAGGTAATTAGAGAATTTCCATTTTAGAAAACTGTATCCAAATATTTCCACAGATACATTGTGCCTATTGTCCCAATGACAAATAACATGGGTTTCCAAGCAAATACTGGTATATTTGGAGTAACTAATTTTATTTTATAATTGTCAAATACTGTATGAACATATTTTTTGATTCTATTATTCCAAACCCTATATTCAATTTCATATTTTTTTAGCATGTTTTCTATTTCATATATTACTGGTGTTCTTTGTCCAAACAGATGTTGCAAATAATCCCTCGAAATTTCTACTTCAGCGTGTATAGCTATAAGCTCTTTTTTTAATTCAACAAGTCTGACATGCATTTCCCATGGTTTTTTGAGTTTTAGAGAAAGACCGTTACCAATTTGTGATGGTTGTTTATGTTCAAATTTTACCTTTGAAAAACCCTCATCCATAAACATTCGAATTAATTCATTAGCATTTTTTTTTACAACAATATGAAGCTGCTCTACGTTAGAACTTTTTTCTATGTTCACAATTCCTTTAAGACCATCAAAAAAAGAAATCGTCTTTGGGTATTTTGTAAGATATTCTGCCATCGCATTGTTCTCAAAATTACCTATATTTAAAAGCAAATATGGTTATGAATTGATTTTTTAAATAGTTATGATTTTTTTAAGCCCCTGACATAAACACATTGATCATGTGGTATTGCTGTTTCATCAGAACTTATTTTTCTATTAGTCAATTTTGCACCAGATTCCCTAACAATTGCTATTGGTAGTAATTCATCAGCTTCTCCCATTTTGTGATTTGCAATTGATGCTAAATTATCTGCGGTGGCTTGAAATGTTACTTTCAATGCATTACCATCTAGATCCTTTGTTGCACGTCGGTCTAAAACAGGTTCAATGCCAGAACAGGCTATTGCTACACCAACAGTACCTACTCTTGCAGGCATTAATCTACTGTCTACTATAATTACACCAATGTGTATGCCATGATCCAAAAAGAATTTTCTTTTAATTTGCTCTGCTACAAGATAAGGTTCATCAGGATATAAAATGAGTTTGCCTTGAGAGTTTGATTTATCAATGCCAGCATTTGGCGCCATGATATTGTCTGATGATGTGATAACAAAACCAGAAACACCACCAAATATAATATCTGATTCACGAATTATCGCCTCACTTAGTTTTTGATTAATTGAAAATTTTCTTGATAATTCATTTGCCATTTCAGATGATTTAATAGAATCATGATCCAGTATTCTTCCCTGCGAATTTGAGATGTACTTACTTGAAATTACTAAAACATCACCCTCATGAAGGGAAGCATCATTTTCTTTTACAAGTTTTTTAATTTCATCATAAAGATCAAATTTACCGCGTTTTTTTGTAGCCTTAACTGGAAACACTTGAAGCGACATAATGAATTTGGAACTCGCTTCCTTTTTATTATTCTGAAAGGTTTTAATCTAAAGAAGAGGCGATTGTGGATATGAATATTACAGAAAAAATTCTTGCTAGGGGTGCAGGTGAATCTAAGCTCGAACCTGGAGATGTAAAATTTGCAAAGATCGATAAGGTGATGTTGCACGATGTTTCAGGACCAGGTGTTATCAAAACATTTGAAAAATTAGAAAAAGACGGTGTTATTAAGGTGGACAAGCTATTTGACCCCTCAATGATTTGGGTTACAGAGGATCATTTCGTTCCATCTGTAGATAAGATATCTGCGGAAAATATTATCAAACTATCTGATTTTACCAATAGATTTGGTATCAAAAAACACTTCAAGTATGGTATGGGGCAATATGGAATTTGTCACTCTATGTCACATGAAGAAGGTCTTGTGTCTCCAGGTGAACTATATGTTGGTGGCGATTCTCATACTAATACAACTGGTGCATTAGGTGCATTTGCTTGTGGATTAGGTCACACAGATATTGCATACGCGATATTAAATGGTAAATTGTGGTTTAAGGTTCCTGAAACTTTGTACTTCAAACTAAATGGTAAATTACCTGAAAACGTTATGGCAAAAGATTTCATTTTGAGAATTATTGGAGATATTACGACTGAGGGTGCTGCTGGTAAGGCTATGCAATTTGGTGGTGATGGAATAACCGACATGTCAGTAGAATCACGTTTGACGCTAACTAATATGACTACAGAAGCTGGTGCCAAAAACGGAATAATTGAGCCTGATCAAAAAGTGTTTGATTATATTTCTGAACGTGGTGTTTCAAAATATGATGCAGTTTATGACGATGATGATGCACAATATGAGAAAACATTCGAGTATGAAGCATCAGAATTAGAACCAGTAGTAGCTAAACCATTTTCTCCACAAAATGTTTCTCCTGTTCGAGAAACTAGTAATATAGAAATTGACAAATCATACATTGGTTCTTGTACAGGTGCAAAATACGAGGATCTAGTAGCAGCTGCAAAAATTCTAAAAGGTAAAAAAGTTAAGGTTAGGACAGAAGTTCTTCCAGCTACAATTTCGATTTACAAAAAGGCAACTGAAAATGGTTTAACACAGATATTTATAGACGCTGGAGCGGTAGTTGGTCCTCCAACTTGTGGTGCATGTTGTGGCGCTCAGATGGGTGTACTAGCAAAAGATGAAGTTTGTGTGAGCACAACCAATCGTAATTTTCCTGGTCGTATGGGACATTTGGAATCCAAAACATATCTTGCTTCACCATTAGTCACCGCTGCATCTGCAATAACTGGAAAATTAACAGACCCACGTGATTTGTAATGAAAGGAAAAGTAATCAAATATGAACAGGATAATATTGATACGGATGTTATTTTACCTGGACCATATCTAAAGTTACATGAGCATTCTGAGCTAGCGGAACACGCAATGGAGGGGATGGATCCTGATTTTCATTCTAAGGTAAAAAATGCTAGTATTATTGTGACTGGGAATAATTTTGGATGCGGTTCATCACGAGAACATGCACCAATAGCTCTTAGTGCTAGTGGAATAGAAGCAGTATTAGCTCTATCTTTCGCTAGAATATTTTATAGAAATTCAGTTGACGGCGCATATCTATTGCCTATTGAGATTGATGAGAAAACATATTCCAGTATTTCAGAAAATGATGAGCTAGAAATCGATACTACTAAAAATGAGATTAAAAATATAACGAAGAATGAAACCTATTCAATGAAACCATTTCCTGATCTTATTGGGAAAATTATTGAAGCTGGAGGTTTGTTCAAATACAAACCATAAAAAAAGTTTCTAACGATACGATTTTTGTTTTCTTCGTCTGGCGCTTGGTCCACCAAATTTCTTTGGTTCCTTTCTTCTTGCATCGCCACTAACAAGGTATTTGTCAAATTCGTCAATCATTGTTCTAAGTTCAGCTCTTTCTTTTTTAGTAAATGGGTGATCCTTAGGGTCTTTTTTATTTTTAGTCCATCCAATCAATGCACGTGTTATTGCAGTAGCCGCAGCATATGCTTGCCCCATAAAACCTCCTCCGCTAACTCTAACTGAAATGTCAATTTTTTTTCGTAATTCTCCAGCAATTTCAAGTGGAACTAAAATGACCTCACGTGCAACAGTTGGTTCTATCATATCAATTGGTACATTGTTTACTCTAACGCTACCTTCTCTTCCTTTTTCAGCTTTCTTGAGATAAACATGTGCACTCGCAGTTTTTCTTTTAGCAAAATAAATTCCAGTCTTTGTAACCATTAATTCCACCCAACATTTCTACCAAGTTCTCCCATAGTTGTATATGATGAACTTGATTTTCTAATCTTTGCTTTTTCAATCTGTATTTTTCCTAAAGTTTTTACATCTTTTGGTACTCCAACATGCACTCTTAATCTCTTAAGAGCTTCTGTACCTGATGGTTTCTTTCTTGGTAGCATTCCTCGTACCATCCTACTAAGAATTGTATCTGGTCTTCGTGGATGGAATGGACCATGCTTTGGGTGTAAGATACTTGATATTTCTAAAAATTTATTGTATTCACCAACGATACTATTCTTTCTACCACTAATCATAATTTTTTCAGAGTTTACTACAGTGACTCTGTTCCCCTCCAGTAGTAATTTTGCTACATTGGATGATAATCTACCAGCAATGTGATCTGTCCCATCTATTACTATTGGTCTACTAGTTTTATCAATTGGTTTATCATTTTGTTTAGCATCTGGCTTTGGTTTAGCAGATGGTTTTGTTTTAGCCAAAAATTATTACACCTTTTCCAGTTGGGAATTTTTTAATCATATCAGAGTAAGCCATAACATTTCCTCCAGATTTAATTATCTTATTTCTAGCAGTTGTGGATATTGAAAAAGAACTTAATGTAATTTTATGAGATAGATTACCTGTTCCAAGAATTTTACCAGGTACAAACAACACATCATTCTCCTTTGTTATTTTATTTATTCTAGTCAAGTTGACAGTACGTTTTGATGATGATGATTTTAGAGCAAGATCAGCAAGCTTAGACCATATAGGCGCCTCATTTTTCTTTGAGGCCTGCTTAAGATCCTTGACCATGTGTAAAACTATCTGATTGACCAATAGATTATTGCCCTCTCTAACCCAAATATAACAGTATGACTACTTCAAGTTAACAAGAGTTTCCTTAAACTCTTCTAGTCTTTTAGAAAGTTCTTCGATACCAGCTATTACAATTTGTTTTGGTTCAAGAGAACCAGCAGTTTCAATAGTCAAAACATATTCATCATTCTTGTCAGTATTTGTAAGTACAGATACATTTGCCGAATTCCATTTAGAATGTTCTGTCCCCCTACCAAGTCTTGCATATGCTTCAAGCTTAATGCGTTGACCTGGTGCTAAATGTATGATAGGAATTTGATTAGAAATTGGTTTTACAACTTGATCCTTTGATTCTAATTCAGCAGAGGTAACTACCTTAGTATTTTCTGTAGCTTCTGAATCAAGAACCAACATAACTCTTGAATTAGATTCATCAGCACCATCAAGTTCTGTCTTTAGAGGAATCAGTCCTAATGTATGAGCAATACCCTCATCTGGTAAAACAGACGAATTTTTTATGATATCTACCGTATCTATTGCAAAAACTGGAATTCCATTAAGGCAAATCCTTCGTAGTGCATTTGCATAATATGATGAAACACCCTTGAGTTTTACAGATATTTTCCTATCATCATCAGTAAGAACTTGGATTGAAGACAAACTTATTGAAAACTTCTAAAATCCAAATAAAAATCTAGCTCGTATATCTATAGGTTAATATCAATTCTTCAATCACTATTATTATGTCAGATAAGCTTACCGTGGTAAAATACACTTTTGAAGGTGAAAAGTTTGAGATATTAGTTAAACCAGATCCAGCGCTTGATTATAAGCTTGGAAAGGTAAAAGACATCAGCTCTATTTTGGTATCAGAGGAAATTTATCAGAATTCTGGTAAGGGTACACGAGCATCATCTGAAAAATTACAGAAGGCATTCCAGACAGAAGATCCTTTGGTTATTGCAGAAAAAATATTACAGAAGGGTGATCTTAATTTAACAACTGATCAGCGTCGTAAGATGACTACGGAAAAACGAAAGCAGATAATCACATTCATTGCAAAAACATTTGTTGATCCACGGTCTCATCTGCCTCACCCACCACTGAGAATTGAACAAGCCATCAGTGATGCGCGTGTGAATATTGATCCTTTCAAAAGTGTTGAAGAACAAATCAAGGATATTGTTGAAAGCCTTCGTTCTATAATTCCATTAAAATCAGAAAACCTTTCATTAGAAATTTCTGTTCCCGCACAGTATGTTGCAAAGTCTTATTCTGTACTAAAATCAACTGGTGTTTTGAAGAAAGAAGAGTGGCAAAAAGATGGTTCACTAAAAGCAATACTAGAAATACCCGCTGCAGCAAGACCGAACGTGATAGATAGATTAGGTTCTGTGACAAAGGGCACTGCATTTGTTGAGGTTTTAAAATGAATCAAAAACAATCTGTTATTCCAGGAGACATTATAGCTACTGGTGATTATAGACCTGAACAAAATGTTGTACTTGTTGGTGACAAATTAATATCCACAGCAATTGGATTTTCTGAAACTAGTGATGACTCTGTATCTGTGATTCCTATAACTGGATTTTACACCCCAAATGCAGACGATTTAATCATTGGTAAAGTCATTTCACATAATGCATTATCATGGGAGGTTGACATAAACTCCTATTATCCAGGAATTCTTTTAGCATCTGATATCTTTGGAAAGGATTATTCACCATCTAGAGATGATCTATCATTAAAATTAACAATAGGTGATATTGTTTTAGCCAGAGTTACTGGCATGGGTTCTAGGGATCCATTAATCACTATTGCCGGAGAAAATCTGGGGCGACTTGATTCTGGTGAGTTGGTTAAAATATCTTCGACTACAATTCCATATCTTACTAATTCAGTTATACAAACAATCGAGTCATCTACGAATGCAAGTATTACTGTGGGTAAAAATGGTTTGATTATTTTAAAATGTGATAATTCTACAGGTTTAACAAAGGCTATCAAGTCTATCAAAATGATTGATATGATACGTGATAGTGATAGTATGGAAGAAAAAATTAAAAATTTTTTAGATGAGGATCATTGAAAAAACGAGAACCTAAAAAACGATATGTACTTCCAGGGGATTTTATCACCACTGCACCTCTTAGATTGCAGAATAATGTTGTGTTAGAGGGCAAGCGAATTATTTCAACTACTATAGGACTGTCTGACATTTCTGATGATAGTGCTAGGGTGATCTCATTAACTGGAGGATACATGCCAAAAATTGATGATTTGGTAATAGGTACAATTACATCAGTTTCTGGTAATTCTTGGTTTGCAGATATCAATTCGTGCTATCAGGGAATGCTTTTGGGTCAGGATGTATTTGGAAGAGGTTCATATCCTACTGCAACAGAAATGAGAGAAAGACTAGATAATGGCGATATTATCTTTGCAAAGATTGCAAATTTTGATAGGCAGCGTGAACCTTTGATTTCTATCGCAGATAAAAATTTGGGAAGGATTGATTCTGGAGAATTGGTTAGGATATCTCCCACTAGAATTCCTCGTCTTATTGGTAAACGTGGATCTATGATACAAACAATTGAGGCATCTACTCGTGCAACACTTACGGTAGGCCAAAATGGCTTGGTCGTTGTATCATGTGAGGAAACAAATGGATTATTAAAGGCACTTGCAGCAATTCGGATGGTTGATGAACAGGCACATCTTGTAGATTTGACCGATAGAGTGAAAAAAATGTTAGAAAATGATGGTGTATAATTAATGGGAGGAAGAGAAGCTAATGTAGTATTACTTGATGAGAACGGAATTCGTTCTGATGGACGTAAAGTAAACGAAACAAGAAAAGTTACAATAAAAGCTGGAGTATTAAAAAACGCTAATGGTTCTGCATATATTGAATTCGGCGGAAATAAAATTCTTGCAGGTGTTTTTGGTCCAAGAGATGTTCATCCAAAACATATGTCAAACCCTGATACGGGAATTTTAAGAGTTAGATATCACATGGAGCCTTTTTCTGTAGGTGAAAGAAAAAAACCGGCTCCGTCACGACGTGAAATCGAGATCAGTAAGGTCATCAAGGAAGCATTAGAACCTGCAGTTATGCTTGAGAACTTTCCTAGAACTGCAGTAGATGTGTTTCTTGAAGTATTGCAAGCAGATGGTGGAACAAGATGTGCTGCACTTGATGCAGCATCTGTTGCATTAGCAGATGCGGGAATTCCTATGAAAGATATGGTATGTGCATGTGCTGCAGGAAAAGCAGCTGACGCATTAATTCTTGATGTGAACAATGAGGAAGACCAAGCTGGGCAGGCAGATATGCCAATAGGTTATATGCCAAACTTGGGAAAAATTACACTCTTACAATTGGATGGTGTTCTAACCCCTGATGAATATAAGAAATGCATCGAACTAGGTTTAGAAGGATGTAAGCAGGTTTATGAAATACAGAAGAATGCGTTGCATGAAAAATATTTTTCGAGTGGTGATAACAACTAATGACAGATATTTCAATCATTGACAAGCTCAAAAGATCTAAAATTCTGGATTTACTGCAAGAAGGAAAACGAATTGATGGTCGTGCACTAGATGAACCTAGACCGCTGGTTATAGACACTGGTGTTATACCTCATGCTGACGGTTCCGCGCGTGCGAGATTAGGCGATACC
>LULM01000228.1_pt1 | contig 12327 bp, 13 predicted proteins | sample 728151 | NCBI WGS metagenome assembly LULM01 (sample SAMN03860289, study PRJNA289734) | marine metagenome | biome: seawater column; feature: ocean; material: water; isolation source: Red Sea water column Station 149 - depth 200m | place: Saudi Arabia: Red Sea | collected 2011-10-15 | depth 200 m
CTCGTACACATACATGCAGATTTTCATACAATACTGCTCTATACTGTACAATATTGGTGTTAAATTCCATAAAATGACACCATTTATATACTACTGTGCTTTCAATTCATGACAGTTTGCATAGGGGAGGGCTGTTTGGGTGGGACATGTAGTCCTTTTGATGTTTATATTAACAGTAACAGTCTGTGCTGTTTCTAGTGGTAGTAATAAACTGTGAGGTTTGTAGTATTAGACTAGTGAGTTAAACGTTATACTTTAATAGTTCCAACTATTATTGAAAGCATCACGTCTATGGTTAGCAGTCATGTTAGAATTACTAACATATCTTTGCTTACGGTTCGCATACTGTTTGTTAGGTTGTTGCGTACTTCTGCTCTTCTCAGTAGATTCAAAGTATGCAAGACTCATACAAATTCGTCTCTTATACTTATAATTACCTTCAGTTGAAGAACAGTTGATAACCTTTTGCGCATAGTTTAACTTACGCAATTCCCCAGTTTGCTCATCAACTAGGTTGAAGAGTTTGGTTGGGTTACCATCAGAGATACCATTCTCAATTGCTAAAGCTTGTAGCTTTCTAGCGGGTCCGTCAGGAGATACTCCTGCCTTAGCACTATCTGCTATGTTCTTAATAGCTTTCTCAAATGTCATCTCAGGGAAATCAGAGTCATAGAAACATAAAGTATCAATAACAGTTCTATTAAATCTATCCTTCCCTAAAGAAGTATAAAGATAGAAACCATCAAAGACAGTTTTAGTTTCTATTAAACCCATTGAATTCCTTGACTCAATAGTCTTGTAACGGTTGTGAACAAACGCACGCTTAGCACCATCTTTCTTAGCCCAAGAAGGCAAGTACTCAACAAGGTGACCAGCATGTGCTCCTTCCTTACCGCTACCGATTTCAGTCGGGATATTAGATAAGTTAACATCCTTCATTACTTTGTCCAGCTTTGTCATATCGACAGCTGATGTAGTTTGATTAATAGTATTTTTCATAATATTTATTGTATAAATACTAATCCAATACTACAACCTCACAATTAATTATTTACTCATAGATTGCTTCAATGATTGAAGAACAGAGTTGTCACCAAGTGAGTTACCTTTAGAGATAACTTGATGGCTTGAAACACCTGAGTCTTCATTTCGCTTGTTCATCATGTGATGATAAGCGTTGGTTACAGCAACTCTGTATCCACCTCTAAGGTCAGTTCTGGCATTCACCTTGATATGTTGAAACATACCAATGAGACTTTCATATCTTCCCTTTTGAAGTAGCATCTCAAGTTTGTGTAGTCCACGAGGACCAATCCCTTTGTGAGTTGATGTTGCACCAAGTGCCTCAAACATCTCACGATAAGATAACTTGAACTCATTAGAGTCAGCAGTCTGATTGATACGAACTAGAACCTCAGCTAAGATGTGTCTCCACCTCTTTATCTGTGGCCAGCTGTGTCTACCAGAGCTTCGTCTGTTGAATTGCATAACCTTCAATGAAGCTTTCTTTTTTAATTTTGATTTCTTCATATCAATATCAAATTAGAAAGTTGTGCACGATTTTATTATTAGGCTCGGCACATTGACCTGTATTAATTACATAATATCCATACTATCCACACAAGTTTATGTAGTAAGTATAGTATTATGTAACAGATTGTAAACATTGATGCAGCATAGACTATACACTGCAACCATTTAGGTAACTTGTCCATAATATTCTTTTAGTGTTAATATTTCATTTTCATTTGACCCCCCACCCCCTTTAAAATTCCACCCACCCCGCCCACTCTACCGAATGTCATTCCCACACACACAACTACAAAAAATTTTTGTATATTTGATATATGCAGGTACTATTTAGTTTTCACTGGGGGTTAGTCTTTGGTATAAGGCATTACCACCCAACAGAGCAAAACCCATATCAAGAGGCCCAATTCTTTCTAGGGCCATTATGTATAACCTTAATGGATGGTAATGGAGAGACTTGATAAATATAATTATGACGTTGAGATTAGGCGTGTTGTTGACGGAGACACTGTTGATGTTATCATTGACCTTGGATTTAAGACTTATGTTAAGAGGAGAATACGAATGTATGGGATTAATAGTCCAGAAAGTAGAACTAGGGATTTAGAAGAGAAGGCTAGGGGTATAGCTTCTAAAGAAAGGCTTGAAGAGCTACTGGAGGATAATAAAATTGTTATGAGGTCATGGGGGTCTGGAAAATATGGACGCACCCTGGGGGAGTTATTTATAGAAAAGGAGACAGATTTTGGTCCAGACTTCACAAACATCAACCAATTATTAGTAAAAGAGGGGTTTGCTGAACACTATATGGGAGGTAAAAGATAATTCGTATATTTGCAAAATGAGAAAATACTTATATTTTAGAGCTATAGCGGCATTAGCGAATGATGATTCAAGTGCTGATTCTGTACTTATTCCTGCCGAAAGACTAACAGGGATGTATCCTACTTCAGATACTGCATTAGCTATGATATTTCAGTCGATAAACCCATTTCTTAGTGATGGTCAAGATGGTAACTTTGCTAATAATGAAAGAATAGTATTAACAGTTGCTACTAATACACATAAAATCGTTATGCGTGAGATTATAAAAGAAATAGAATTTGGAAGAAATCCTTTTATTACTGTTTATGATACTTGTGCCGATGAGTTTCGAACTGGTGGACAAAATGCACAAACTCTTCATCATTACATTGAAGGTTGTTCTGCTCCTTCTTTACAAGCAATTTTTAGTTAGTGATTATGGATTATAATATAATATTTAAAAATCATCTAAAAGTAAACTTAGGTCTTTTCACTGGAGATGAGGGACAGCCCACTATTACAATGAAATATTTAGATTCGGGTGATTTACATACAGTAATTAATAATGATGGCGAAGCAGAAGACCTTGACCCAGGAAAGAACTATTTAGAGCAATATCAAGATTATAGAAGTTCCAAAGATAATATTGGTAGGATAAGGAAAATAAACTTAAAAGATAAAGTATATTATTATAGTGCTTTTGTTAGAGATGAGTTTGGTTATCCCAAAAGACAAAGTTTAGGTAATCTAAATACTCTTACAAGTGCTACAGCATTAAGACTAAGTAATAATCTACCTCAAGATTGGGAGGATACTTGTAAGGCTAATGGAGGATTTACAAATGTATTTGCATATTTAACTAATGCCAAAAGAAATTTTCCAAGAGTTTTCAGTTATCCAATAAGTTTATATAGAGGAGGTCATACAAACTCTGAACATACTCTTTCTTTATTCTTTGAAAGGTTAGGTAAATACGATGAAATATATATTCAATTACATTGGAGAGAACATACTAGCTTTTTAAAAAAGTTTCATACAAAACTTAGAGAAGCTAAAGAAGATATAGAGTTTGCTGAAACTAATTGGAATATGGGTTTTAAATCTACTGTAATAGAGGTTATATCATGTTTAACAACAGGGTATTCGGATGGCTTTGATGACTTAACACAGTATTAGTACAAAATTTAGTATCTTTGATAAATGATTTCAATAAGAACTCAGTATGGAAGCATTGACGGCACTACAGCTAGAGGTCTTTCATATACAGTATTTTCTAAAAACTTTAAATCTATAGTAGACAGAGAAGAGTCTATAGTAATGGATATATTGGAAAGGGGGTACGATATATTGGATAGAAAATTATATTATGTGGGCGGAGGTGTTCAAAAGGGGTCTGAAACCTTTTTAAATCTTGGTTCGGGTAATTATGCATACGAATCATATGAGTATGTTGAACACGGAATTTGGAAATTAAAATTTAAAATTAAATAAAATGGCTACATTAACAGTTACAGTTTCAGAGAACATAATCTTACAAGGAAGAAATCATGGAACTACAAACACAAAATCAATAACAGGAGTTACAGAAGTTTTTAAAAGAATAGTGGGTTTAGACGCCACTAATGATGTGACTTTATATTCTTGTTCTGCGGGAGCTGCAGAAGGAGGGGCGACATTTGATTCAGACAACCTTAAATACGCCAGAATAACTAACGTTGGAAGTAATGTTGCTAATATAAGTGTTAGTACAAAGTCTGACGCAGGAGTTATGTGGCATCAACTTGGTGCTGGATGTTCATTTTTAATATTTGACCATCAAGGCTCTTTTGATATGGCAGCCACTGATGTTGCTAAAGCGGCTGTTGCTCTTGCAACTCCAGCTGATGATGTTGCTGCGGTAACAGCATATTCAGCATCGTCAACAACGAAGGTTGAGGTTTTAGTCTGTCAGTAATGTATTTACTGAAAATAGACAAGCGGGGAGATGTTATCCGAGAGGATGATGGAATGTTTGCAATACCTGAGTTTCGCGACTTGGTGGAGCAGAAGGGGTATGGAATGAAAGCAATGTTGTGGGTTGCACTAGTTTGTGATTATGATTCTCCATATAGACACTTTGTGGAACGGGAAAGAATCAAATCAGTGAGCAAGATTATATTTGATACTTATAATTGGAGTGGTATTAAAAATAAAAAAATTGCTAGCGCAATTAATAAGTATAAAGAGCTTCAGTTTGACCCGCTAGATGCTCAACTTATTGCATTTAATGAAAAAATTGATGAATACACTCGTCTTATGAGAAATGTTGAAATTAATGAAGATAATGCAGAAAGTATGCAAAAGATAATGATTGGTATTGATAAAGTTCTTAATACTAGACAGAAACTATTAGATGCCATAGAAAGAAGAGGTGACAGAAAAAAAATACAAGGGGAAGCTAAAATGAGCTATTTAGAAAATATGATGAATATTAAAAATAATATATAATGGCTAATAAAAAAATAAAAATAGGGGACAAAAAATATGTAAGGGATGGTAATCATTTTATAGAAGAAGACAAGTTAAATGCCTATAAAGAGAGAATGAGAACTTTTGGTAAAATAGGTGGTAGACTTAGTGAAGCTAAAGGTCCAGAAAGTGATTATAAAGAACATGGGCAAAAAGATTAATATAAAAAAATATGCTCCCATTGTTTATGAGGGCATACCTGATTTAGACCCCGAGTCAATGTCATACCAAGAGTTTTGGGATGAACAAACTCATAGGTGTATGCATGGGTATAAACCTAAGGGGATGGATAAAATAACAGGAAAACACTATTATTATCTTAACTTTTATAAGATACTTGGTAATAGTGGTGATGATATGGGTAATAGAAAGACTCTTATAGCTCCATGGTATAGAGATATGGATAAAGAGTATTTTGATTTATTCGAACAGTGTAAGAATGAAGAAAAAGGAATGATTGTTATTAAAGCTCGGGATAAGGGTTTTAGTTATATGAATTCTGCTTTATGTGCACACGAATATACATTTTATCCATATAATGAAGTAGGAATTGCTGCAGGATTACAAATAACTGCAGATTCGTTCTTTGACAAAGTGAAAAAAGGTTTAAATGCTCAACACATGAATTACAAACATTCTGTGCTGAAAGATACATCTGATATTTTACGTTCTGGATATAAACATAAAACCAAAGATGGTAAGTGGGAAATTGGAGGTTATCAATGTGCTATACATTGTAGAACAATGTCTAATCCTGAGGTTTTTAAAGGTGAACGTTTAAGTGTTATGATATTTGAAGAGGCTGGTGAATTTAAAGAACTTCTTAATGCTTATATGTCATCAAAGGCATGTTTCATGGATGGTAATATTCAATTTGGAGTTCCTGTAATTGGAGGAACAGGTGGTGATATAGAAGAGGCTTCAAAAGATTTTATGGATATGTATTATAACGCGGAGGCTTTTAATCTTATTCCAATGTTTATTCCAGCATCTATATGTTATTATGGGTTCTTTGATATAAAAACTGGAATTAGTGATGAGAAGAATGCTAGAAAAAAGATATTAGATGACAGAAAGCAATTAGAAGGAAAAGATAATAGAAAGGCTTATAATCTTCATATTCAAAACTATCCTTTAACTATTGAAGAAGCTTTCTTAAAAACTAAAGGAAGTAGATTTGATTTATCTCTTATTAATGCTCAAAGGAGTAGAATAATGAGTAAACAGAAATATCAAGACCAAATACAAAGTGGAAGGCTAGAATGGATATTTGATAATGAAGAAGGATTTACTAATAATGTAGAATGGATAGCTGACCCAAATGGTCCATATCAAATAATAGCTCATCCTGAACTAGATTATGTTGGACTAGATATTGGAGGAATTGATTCTTATGACCAAGACATAGCAGAATCCTCAACATCAGAAGGTAGTGCTTTGATATACAGAAGATTTGTTTCAACAGATATTGCCAGTGATTATATAATAGCAGAATACACAGAGAGACCTGAAACAGCAGAAATGTTTTGGGATGGATGTTTAAAACTTGCTGTATATTACAATGCTAAAATGCTTGTAGAATACACCAAAATAGGTATTTTAGATTATTTTAAAAGACAAAAGGCTTTAAGATATTTAAAAGAAAAACCTAAAACTGCTCACGCGCCTGGAACTGTTACTAGAAATAGATATGGTTTACAAATGAATAAACAAACAAAGGCGGTAATGGAACAGTACATGGACGACTATATTAAAACAAATGTTGATGATATATGGTTCATAGAATTATTAAATGAACTTGCAGATTATGGAACTAGAAACACGGATAGGGCTATTGCTTTTGGATTATGTCTAGTTCATAATATTGATATATTTCAAATGCAGGTTAGAGAAAGAGAAGAACAAAAAGAAAAACTCGGATTTATTTATTACAAAAAAGAGGGTAATAGATTAATCCCATATAAAGAATAGTTATGCCGTATACAAATTTTCCTAGACAGATACTTAGCGATAAAGAAAAGGACCAAAAGTGGTGTGAACAAAACTTAGACGCAATGTCAATGTATCTTTCTAATTATCAAAACAATCTATATGTAAACGATAGATATAAAGATATACGAAATTATCAAGCTTATCATGGTCATTTTGACCCCAAAGATTATGAATATATAACTGACCAGTATGGAACACCGTTTCCAGCAAGAATGACTAACTACAATATAGTTGCTCCAAAAATAGATTTACTTACTAGTGAAGAGATGAGAAGACCCTTAGAGTCTAGAGTTACATCTATCAATAGAGAAGCTATGAGTAGAAAAGAGGATGTTAAAATTTCTCTTAAAATGAGGGAACTCTTAGATGAGAGAGTGGCAGAACTTAAAAAGGCTACAGGAATAGATTTTAAATTAGATAATCAAGAAATGCCTATTCCTGACGATATAGAGCTTTATATGAAGTATACATATAAAGAAATGATAGAAGAGGTGGCTGAAGATGGATTAGAATATTTAATAGAAAATTATAATTGGAAAGATGTTTTTAAAAATGGTTTTAGAGATTTTCTTGTAACAGGAAAAGTTTTCTATAAAGTAGATATTTTAAATGGAGACCCTCATATAAGACGTGTTGACCCTAGAAATATAGCTTATGATGCTTCAGGAGAAAATGATTTCTTAGAGGATGCTCAGTGGGTGGTAGAACAAAGATGGCTTTCTATAAATGAAATATTAGATGAGTTTAGAGACCAGTTAACAAAGGATAATATATTAGAACTTGAAAAAATAAGACATATATCTTCTGGGAGTGAACTTGCTCATTATAATAAAACTTTAGAATGGATTAATTACGATTCTTCTACTGGATTGAGAATCAGAGTTATTCATGGGGAGTGGAAATCTATAAGACCTCTTAAATTTAAAATATCTCCAAATAAATATGACCCTGAAAAACCTTTTAGAAAATTAGTTGGAGATAACTACAGGGCAAGAAAAGGAGAGAAGATAGAAACTAAATATGTAGATGATATTTGGCAAGGAACTAAAATAGCAGGACAAGTATTAGTTGATTGTAGACGAAGACCAAATCAAGTTAGGTCTGTAGACGATGCTGGACCAACTCCACTTTCATATACTGGATGTTTACATAATATGTCTGCGGGTAGAGTTACAGGTCTTGTTGATGTTGTTAAACATATACAAGTTCTTTATAATGTAGTTATGTATCATATAGAACTCACATTGTCTAGAGCTGGAGGCAAAGCTGTTGTTTATGATGTGTCTCAAATGCCTTCTAATATAGGTATGGATATGCAAACTGTATTGTATCATATTAAAAACGATGGTATTATACCTATAAACTCAAGAGACGAAGGAGCGGATACAGCTAAATTTAATCAATTTCAACAAGTTGACTTTACATTGTCAAATTCTGTTCAACAATTAATAAATCTTAAATTAATGTTAGAACAAACAGCTGGTCAAGTATGTGGTATATCTCCACAAAGAGAAGGAGCTGTTTCTCAATATGAAGCTGTTGGAAACGTTCAAAGAACTGTAATCCAATCTAATTTAGTAACAGAAAGTTGGTTTTATCAACATTCTCTTGTTAAAAAGTCTGTTTTAGAAAGAGTTTGTAACTTAATGAAGATAGCTTGGTCGGAAGGTAAAAAGGCTGCGTTTGTTCTTGGTGATGGAGCTTATAAAATGATTAATATATTTCCAGATATATCTCTTAATGATTATGGAGTACATCTTGGTACTGGAGAAAAAGATGACGCGATTAAACAATCTCTTGTTCAATTATCTCAATCAGCATTACAATCTGGTCAAATTGGATTATTAGATGTTGTTAGAGTATTAAAGGCTGATTCTTTAACAGAAGCTGAACACGTTCTAGAACAAGGTCTTGAGGCTATGCAAGAACAACAAAAAGTTGTACAAGAACAACAAGCTCAAATGCAACAAGCAGAAGCTCAAGCGAAAGAGGCTGAATTAAATCATGAGAAAGAAATTAAACAAATTGATGGAGAATATAAGGTTAAGGCCGCTGAAATTAATGCTGAAGCTAGAATTCAAGCTGCTGAAATAGAAACAATGGCCAGAAGAGAGATTTCTGATAGTCAGACTAGGTCGAAATTTAATGAAATGGCTCTTGAGGCTGACTATAAAGAACAGGAGGAAAAAAGAGTAGATAAGAAAGAAAGACTTAAAGAAAGAACAGCCAAAAAAGAAGTTAAATAATTTAATTATCTTTGTAAAAAAAGTAGGAACTAAAATTTTAAATATGAGCGAGGAAAATAAAACAGGCGAAAACTTAGTAGAGCAAGTTGAGCAAGAAACGGTTGAAACTAAAAATGAATCAGGTTTTGACCCAAAAACTTTTATGTCGACGGATGTGGCAGAAAAGGCAGAAGAAATAAAAGACGAAAAACCTAAAGAGGAAACAAAGGTTGAACCAGAAGAAGAAGGAGATGGATTTAAGTGGAATAGTGTTGAAACTGAGACTGAGACTAAGGAGCAGGCTCCTGAAGATGTTGATTGGGATTCTACTCCTGAAAGTAAGGATAAACCTGAGGTTAAAGAAACTGAAACTAAACCTGCTGAGGTTGACTGGGTTTCTTTAGCAAAGGAACTGGGTGTTGAGGCTAAAGACAAAGAAAGCTTAAAAGCTGCTGTCACTCAAGCCATGAAACCCGAACCCAAGTCAGAAACTTTAGATACCCTAAAGGGATATTTAAAAATGACTGATAGAGATTTGGTTTTAGCAGATTTAAAAGCTTCAGGTATGGAAGAAATGGAGGCTAAAGAAACTTTAGTTAGAATTGAAGATTCTGGTCTCTTAAAAAGAGAAGCTACACAAGCTAGAAAGCAAATAAACGACTTTATTTCTAATGAAAGTGATAGACTTAGAAAAGTAGAAAAAGAGCGGGTAGCTCAACAAAGAAGAGAAGACCAGGAATCAAGAGCTAGTCTTCAATCTTATTTAAAAGAAAAGGAGGATTTTTTCGGTGGTAAAATAAATAACACAGAAAAAAAAGACCTTTACCAATATATAGTGTCTGGGGAATTTGCAAAAGAAGTATATGGTAATCATGCCAATGTTGCGGATGCCGCTTTCTTATGGAAATATAAAGATAAAATTTTCAAGATGCTACAAGGCCAAGGAATGGAAAAGGGTAAGGCTGCTGTCTTAAACAAAATAACTAATCCAGACCTTGGAAGAAGAAGTAGGAACGTGGACACCACAAAAGGTGATGGCTTCGACCCTACTGAATTTTTGAAGTAATGAATAAAGATGCGATGCGATTTTATTTGTTATAGTGAATTTAGTTTATAACAATTTAAAATTATTTAAAAATGGCTGCAACATTAAACCTTTATAAAGGTACATACGGCAAGGATACAACAGACGAAACGGCCTTAGTGACCAATCTGTTAAAATATCCAGAAATAGGTAAGAAACTTATCTCGCAATATCCTAGATATACTCTAACATACTTGTTAGAAGCTGCAGGGCGTAACGCTGCGGAAAAAGTAATTGGTGACTATGCTTTCGAATGGAAAGTAATGGGTAGATACAGAAAACCAGCTAAATTAGATGCTGCGTTTACTGGAGCTGCTGCTGGGTCTACATTTACTTGTACATTTGACCACGATACTTCTAATGGTATTTATGGTAACAACTTAAATGTAAACGACCTTGTTCGATTTAGCGATGGTTCTACTGCAATGGTAACAGATGCAGGAACTCCAACGTCTTCACAAAACGTTGTTACATTTAGAGCTATTGATGCTACAACTTCTGCTGGAACTGCTTCAGCTGCGGGTGATGTAGTTGGTTGTATTGGTAATGCATTTAATCAAGGTTCGTTAGCGTCTGAGGTTGGGCAAAACTACGCTTACCCAGATACTTACAAGAACTGGTTAACTCTATCTCGTAAAAAATGTAAAATTATGGGAACTGATTTAACTGATGTTACTTGGATTGAGTCTAATGGACACCGATTATGGTATTTCACAAAAGAGCAACAAATGACTGACCAATTTATGTATGAATTAGAATTACAAAGATGGTATGGTAAAAAATCACGAACTGCTGGTGGTAACACTTATCCTGGTGACACTGGTCTTGGTGATACTGCTACTAACTTTGTTTCTGGTATTCCAATAATAGGTGATGGTCTATTAGCTCAAGTTGATGACTCTAACGCTGCTACATATACTGCTGGCGCATTAACAGAAGAAGATATTGTTAACTTCTTAGGTGTTCTTTCTAAAAACGCTTTAAATAACGAAGGTAATGTTTGGACTGTGTTCACAGGAACACAAGGACGAATTGACTTCCATAGAGCAATGAAAGACTTGTTAGTCGCTCAAGGTGCTGGTGGTGCTGGTACATTTGCTTCTAAAGGTGGAGCTCCTGTTTCATTAGGTGCTAACTTTACTGAGTATAATGTTATGGGTAATAAAATGATATTATCTTACTGTCCAGTATTTGATGACCCGAATTTACATAATGCTATTTCATCTACATTTGATTCTTCAAATGAGTCAGGTAAAATGGTATTCGTAGATATGGGTATGCAAGATGGTGTTAGTAATGTAGAGTTAATCGCTAAAGGTGCTGAAGGTTTTAACAGAAGTTTTGTTAAAAAATATGTACCTGGTATGGTTAACCCTTATGACTATAACTCGATGATGGCTGCAAGTGGTGATGATTTCTTTGAATGTCAAATTCTTTCTGAATCTGGTATTATCTTAAGAAACCCATTATCATGTGGTATATTATCTAATTCGTAAATTTAATTGATGGCACAGGGAGGCTTGCCCTCCCTTTTCCATCTTAACTTTAAAAAAATAAGACAATGAATAAATTTTTATATTTCGCTAACGCTACAGATGATGCGTTATTAATTCCTGCAAGTGGTGTATCTGCTATTGATGTTACGGGTGCTGCACAAATTCAAATCTATTATAAAGATATAACAGATGCTGCTGGAGGTAGTGTTATTGTAAACATTACGTCAGGAAAATGTAAAGAGTTCTTAAAAGCTCTAGGTAAAGCTATTGTTAACACAAGACGTGTTGTAATAGTTGTTGCTGATGATGTTGAAGGAGAGTATTTTACAACTCAAGATTCTAGTGGAACTGCGGTTGCTGCTACAACTTGTGGTACAATAGCTCTTACATAATAAATCAATGTGACGAGGGGGGAACTTAGCCTCCCTCTAATCATTTAAAAATAGGAAACTAAGTGTTAACTTTAAAAATTATTTAAAAATGAAAGATGTATTTACAGTGAAGCGTTCCGCAGATGGCGATGACGTTTTAAAAAAGCTAAACAATCCTTTTGTTAATGTTATTACAACTGGTGATGCAAATTATGCACTAGAAGATATCGAATCAGGATATGTTATAGTGGAGGCTGCCGCAACAGAGGCTAGAACAATTACTCTTCCTGCACCTAGTAGTGGACTCTACTTTAAGG
>LULM01000231.1_pt1 | contig 12316 bp, 3 predicted proteins | sample 728151 | NCBI WGS metagenome assembly LULM01 (sample SAMN03860289, study PRJNA289734) | marine metagenome | biome: seawater column; feature: ocean; material: water; isolation source: Red Sea water column Station 149 - depth 200m | place: Saudi Arabia: Red Sea | collected 2011-10-15 | depth 200 m
GCGGCAAAAGGAACCTCAGAAGGACACAAACTTTTCTTCAGAATATTTTTGGGTAAAGAGGCAGTAATCGATTATCCTGCAAAATATATGATACGAACAAGTGATGGTAATTGGAATAATCCAACACGAATTCGTTGCACGTCAGATTCTAATGGTGCTATTCCCAGTGAGATGGTTGGTCAAGAGATAACAGGTGCATCATCTGGAACGAAAGCGCAGATAGTAACGTATTCTACCTTTCAACAAGGTGTTGATACTGTTGTAGAGTTTGGTTTAAGAAAGGACACTATCGAGGGAAGTGGGTTTACCACATCAGAAACCTTTACAGGAACCACTACTTCTACTGATGTTACGATGCAGTTTACCATTCAGGGCATTGTTACCGATGTAACGATTGATGATGGTGGACTTCTTTACAGTGTTGGAGACTTGATAACATTTGACTCCACTGCTGGTAATGGTAAGGCAGAGGCACAGGTATCAGAAATTAGTGCCGGTTCAATAAGTGACATCACCATCGATGCTGCTGGTACTGGATACAGAGTTGGTGATGCGATAAGATTTACTGCTACCAGTGATGATACAGACGTTGCATCTGCAAGAGCGTTTGTTTCTGTTGCCGGTGGTAGACTGTCAATGAATGGAACAGACTCTTCCTCAACAGATGCCGATGATGTCATAGTCTTGGAACCATCAACCACACAACAATTCGTAACACAGAATTTGCTTCTGGATGGTACTTCAGTATTCAGTACTACTGCTACGGAACCTTACGTGGTAAATGGTACGGACAGAAATTATAGTGACAGTCAAAAATACTACTACCCACTTTATGTAACGAAGGCAAGAGCCGATGCTGCGAATACTCTAAACACAGGTTCTCAACCACATACATTTGCAGAGTTTCCCTTTCTAACATTCTATATGCCGAAGAATGATGTCAATACGGCAAAGGACACCTATGACAGTTCCACGTATGACTTGTTTGCTGGTGTTGGTGACCGACAAGATGCGGGATTTAAGTTAAGATTGGAATCTGGTGAGGCAAGTGGTGGTGGTACTGGTGTCGGTGATTTCATTCTTTCAGAAGAAGAGATTCTCATCACAGATTCTTATGGGACTGACACTGATGGTTTGATTCTAGAGCAGGGCACTTATGGTTCAAATGAAGATGGAGAACTTAATAGAATATTTCTTGCCAACTCTGGACAAGGATACACAGCATTGCCTACGTTGTCTGTTCTCAGTGACAGTGGAGCAAGTGCTAGTATCTTTGCTCAAACCAAAGATATCGGTGCCATTCTAGACATAAAAATTATAGACCCAGGCTTCAAGTATTCTACTACACCCGCACCGTCAGTGAATACACATGCTCTTATAAAAGACATCAGTGGTACGTTTACGATTGGAAATACTCTTTCGTCGCACACTGGTAAAACAATTGCGTTTGATTCTGATACTCAAAGACTGACAATAAGCAGTACACCAGTTAATAAAATCACTGGTGAAACTAGTGGTACGTTCAATGACCCAATCGAACTAGAACCTGTGGGACTTGCTGGTGCTGATGAGAGTCATCATGCTCCAGCGGCACAAAAATATAGTCTTCTTGGAGAGGTGGGTGCTGGATTTGACATTAATAATCACATCGAGACCGGTGGTACTATCACGTTGGAAGATGGTAACGGTGTTATTATTAGTGACAATTTCGATGTTGACACATTTCAAATTAGCATGGAGCAAAATTTAGATTCGACAGCAGATACTCGGATTCGACTTGAAGACAATCTATTTGATTCTGCTGATGAACCTCGAAGATTTCTGTTAGATGGTGACCTAAGTTTTCAACTGGCAGGAGAGGTGTCTGACCGATTTGTAGTTGTTGATGGTAAATCGGGTGGTCTTAGACCTTCACTGACACTAGAACCAGCAACTAGTACTAATGTGTTTGGTGAAGAGGATGCCACCAACATAATTTTTGATAGAACCTTTGATGGTGGTGCTGATGACAGTAATGCTGAACGTGCTGGTGCTGTTTTGTTGGAATCTGGAACGTCTAGTGATGTTTTCTTAGCTGCTCTTGTATTGGAAGGAACAAATGCAGCAGGAGATAATTCAGGTGATTTTGTTTTGTACGATTCTCACACTATTACAGAGGGTGGTCAAGTTTTTCTTGAAGATACGACCAGTCTGCTTCCACAAGATAACTCCAGTGCAATCATACTGGAATCGTCTCCAAGTGGAAATGAAGGTGGTGCTAACAGTTATCTTATAAACGAAGCTGGTGGTAACAGTATAATACTCAATGGTACAGATTCAGATAGTTCAAATTATGGTGAACATCTGATTATGAGTATTTTTGACTTGGCAAATGTTCCATTCAGTCAACTAGAACAATCTCATGGTCGAAGCATTCCTCACGGTAACACTGGTGATGCAAGAATACTTGGTGAGGGACTTGAGACTCTTGTATTAGAGAGTTCAGGTCCGACTCCTGATCATCCTGTACAAAAACTTTTGTACAACACAATTTTCTTTGATGGTGACCATACAGATGGTATGGGCAACATCGTTCTCGATGGCACAGATTCTTCCTCTACAAATGCGGGTTCAATTTTGTTGAGTGAATTATCGGGATTGAATCTTCTTCTTGATGGCACAGATTCAAATAGCACAAATGCTGGAAGCAGCATATTGATGGAGGAAGATGTCAGTAGTATCGATAACATTGTTCTGGATGGCACTGACAGTTCTAGTACAGACGCTGGTGCTTATGTCATTTTAGAAGACGCATTTGATGTTACTGGTAACACAATAACTGATTCCGGTGGAGCAACTGCCACAGTTGTTTCTGCTTCGACTGCTTCTTTAACGGGTTCTTTTGGAACCACCATTGAACTTGATGGTTCTTACTTGAACTCTGACAGTTTGATTGGTGAAGATGTTATTCGTATTCAGGACTCAAACTTCTATCAACAGTTTTCATATGAGGTTCAGGTTGGTGCGACACTGACCGACTATATGGAAGAATTGAAGAAAGCAGTTCATCCAGCAGGGTTCAAACCATTTGGTAAAGTTTCTCTTGCCACTGAAGTATCAGCAGCAATTGCTACTACTGCGGCCGGTGTTGCTGACTTTACAGCAGACACCGATACATTCTCACCAGAACTTGCTTCTCTCTTTACTACAATATTCACTGAAGAAGAAGGTGTTAAGCATGGAGTGAGTGAAGGAGTGTTGGACACTCTCGGTGGCAGTAGCATATATGATTCCATGCTTGTCGAGAACGGTGTCGCAATGGGTGACCAGATAGTTCTTGATGGCACTGACGGTTCCAGTTCAAATGCTGGAGACAACATACTTTTCGAAAGTGGTATAACGGTAGCAAGAGAGAACTCTCAAAGTGCCGGTGATGGAACTTTGTTGTTAGAGGCTGGTACTGGTGGAGGAAGACTATTATCCGAAACTGCTCTTGGCAAAACCCAAACCAGAAACAGAAGTGTGATGCATTTGACTACAGTCAAACTTACATCAAATCTCAAACCAGTAACAGCATACGGTCCTCCAATGGGCAGTGGTGTAGAGCCAGGAACTACCTTTATTGAAGCAGCTGCGTGTCAGTTAGAAGCAGGAACGAGAACTCGACATCCTTTGATTACTGAGGATACTTTGCTTCTGAATGGCACTAACGCAAGCAGTGCCAATGCTGGTGACAGACTTATCTGGGAACAGGATGAAAATGATGAGGCTGGTATCAAGGGTGACGATTTACCGACAGGCATTTCTACTTCAGACTTAGTGATATCCAATACTCTTGGATTTACAGAACCCTCTGGTCAACCAGCGGGTGGATATCTTGCCGATGTTGGAAGTAGTGTTCTGTTGAATAGAACAGATGCCGTTGGTGGTGGTACAGACCGAAATGATGCTCTTGTTCTTGATGGTACAGATTCTTCCTCTACGAATGCCGGTGATAATATCGTATTCGATAGCACAGGTTTACGTGATGTTGCTGCCAATGAAGGAAGCATCATCTTTGAACAAAGTTCTGCCAGTGATGAACTGGTACTTGAAGAGTTTCTACACTTCTCTATGGAAGGCAATGAGGTTCGTGGAGAGACAATACTGCTAGAGACCGGACACTATCTGTTGAAAGAAACTATCGATGGGTTCAGGTTGTACGAGCCGGGAAGAATCACTGTTGAGTCTGGTTCAGAAGACAGTACATTCACTACTGCTTCTACGGATGAGGTTCTTACACTAGAAGAAGCAACCAGCATTCTGTTGGAAACCTCTAGTGTTGACAATCTTATTCTGGACGGTACTGATTCTTCATCTACTGATGCTGATGATGACATCATATTTGAGAACGGTGTCTATGCTCCAGTACCGACTTATCTGTTGGGCGAGGACATTGGTGTTGGTGATAACAGTATCAATCTGATTACAGAAGATGGAACCTTTGTGTTTAGAGGACACAACATCATAACGGAAACTGTCAAGATTGATATGGAGGCGGGCACTGACGATGGTAGTGTTCCTGAAGGTAACTTTGGAAGTGGTGAGACTGCTCCATTTACGAGAGAAGCACAAATCTCTTCTGTAAATCAAACTAACAGAATAGCTCTACAGGATGAATATGAAACTGGTCTTGCTATCGTACTGGATGGAACAGATGGTTCTGGTACAGATGCTGGCGATAATATCATATTTGATGGTACTTCGCCTGACCTTGATGCCGGTGATAAGATTCTTATAAATGCTACAGACGTTAGTGGTTCAGATGCAGGGGATAATATCATATTAGATGCTAGTTCTGCTGGTACGGATGTTGGTGAAGATCTTCTGTTAAACAGTAGTGGACCAAGAGATGTTGGTGGTACGTTATTAGCATTTAGAAGTATATACAATCTAGTTGCTGGAAATGAGGGAGGGTTTATCTTACTGAATGGAACCGATGGTTCTAGTACAAATGCTGGTGACGAATTGTTGTTAGAAAGTGGAACCCTTGAACATATTGACGCAACAACATTGTTAGTCTCTGACAACAAAACTTCTGAGGGCGGAGGATTGCAAATACTTGATGTTGAAGCACAAAAAACAACTACTACAATTGTTGATGGTGTAGAAGTTGAAACAACTGTACTATCTGCAACATCTTGGGATTCTGGTATTGATACTTTTGATTTAGGAACTACCACACTTGATGCTGGATAGTTCGTATAAATAACTATAACGGGAAAATATAAATGGCACTGCAAACACTAGGAATCGGCACTACTCTTAATGATGGTACAGGTGATACACTTAGAGGTGGTGGTTCTAAAATAAATGATAACTTTTCAGAAATATATACCCTCTTGGGAGATGGTGAAGATCTATCTTCTGGTATAAGTGCTACTGCATCTGTTGTCACTCTTACAGCCCCAACAATTAGTGGAGTAGTTGGTGGAACGCAAACGTCTGCTACAATTACCACTCTGGCAACTACAACGATAAATGGAACAACTTTGAATGCAGGAACACTAGCACTTGCTGCTGGTTCCATAACAGACAGTTCTGGTGCAATTAATTTTGGTAATGAAAACATAACAACGACGGGACAGATTACTGTCGGTAGAATTGTTACTACTGGAGATACTTCTGGTAACAATAACTTCGAAGAAGATATTATGCTCAAGTCAGGTCATAGGATTTTCTTTGAAGGTGCAACTGAAGATGCTTATGAAACCACATTAACAGTCACAGATCCAACAGCAGACAGAACAATAACATTTCCGAATGAAACGGGAACTGTCTTAACGTCAGGAACTAGTGATACCGTAGATTCAACGATGTTAAAATCTGCATCAACACTTCTTATCGTCAACTCATCTGGTTCAACTGTAAAAACAATCATTGGAGCAGGATCATAAATAAATTAGGATAAAGACATGGCAGCTATTATAACAGAAAAATTTAGACTTCACAATGCTGATCAATTTGTTGAGTCATTCACTGAATCAGGTAATAATGTTTATTACTTGTTTATAGGAAAGGCGACACCATATACGTCTGGAACAAGTGGAGGTTCTGATTCTTCTCCACCCACTCCGATTGATGGTCCGACTGAAGAATACTATTCTTGGGATGACATGCTTGCTGCCAAGAAGATTCCATCAACGAGTGTTCAACGTGTCATTCCTCGTAGAAACTGGGCAAACAGTACAATCTATGATATGTACAGACCAGATTACAGTTCTTCTACAACTGCTAGTTCTGGTGCTTCCAACCTCTACGACTCCACATTTTATTTTGTGACTTCTGACTACAGAATCTATAAGGTACTTGATAATAACTCTGGTGCTGCCTACAGTGGAAGTGAACCAACAAGTACATCCACTGCACCGTTTGAAGCTGGTGGATATATTTTGCAATACATGTATACACTTTCTAGCAGTCAGATTAACAACTTCCTAACAGCAGACTTTATGCCAGTAGCAACAGATAGCACTGTGTCTGCTGCTGCAACAGACGGTGCGATTGATTCTTTAATCGTCACTGCTGGTTCTGGTTACACTAACGGAACTTACTATGCTGCTGTCTATGGAGACGGCACAAGTCAAGGAACTTCCTCTGGTGCTATCGTTCGTATCACAGTAACAAACAATGCTCTTGTTTCCTTTGGTCTTACTGCTGGAACGGACACAACGATTCATGCTGCTGGTACTGGTTACACATACGGAACTGTGAACCTTGGTTCTTCGTACACGTTTAGTGATGCGACACTTTCTACAAGTGCTTCTATTGGAGGTGGAACTGGTGGTGCGGTTTCCGTTGTGATTGGTCCCAAGGGAGGCCACGGAAACAATGCTGTCGATGAACTTGGTGGTCACTATGTTATGATGGGAACAACACTGACAGGTGCTGAAGGGGATGACATTTCAACTGCTAATGATTTCCGTAGAGTAGGTATTGTCGTTGACCCATATTCCTATGGAACAACCTCGATAGCATCTGCCAGTACTGCGAGAATGACATCTGCACTAAAACTTACTTCAGTAAGTGGTACATATGATGCAGATGAAAAAATCTCTCAGGCAACTACTGGTGCAATCGGTAAAGTGGTTGAATGGGACAGTAGCAATTCAATTCTTTACTACCATCAGGAAAGGTTCAGTGATTACGGAACCAATGGTACGACAGGTGGATTTGTAGCATTCAGTGGTGCCAACGTGGTGACCGGAGCAACTTCTGGTGCAACGGGAACACCCGATTCAAGTGCTGACTCTGCTGTCACTCTTACTGGTGGTAATACAATCACCTTTACTGATGGATATGCAAATCCAGAACTCGACCCAGACAGTGGTGATGTAATATACGTGGAACATCGTAAACCAATTAGTAGGTCTTCTGATCAAGTTGAAGACATTAAAGTTATAGTGGAATTCTAATGGCACAAAGCACAGACCTCAATGTAGCACCATATTACGACGATTTTGATTCGTCTGATAATTTTGTAAGAACATTATTTCGGCCCGGATTTGCAATTCAAGCAAGGGAACTGACACAACTTCAGTCTGCTCTTCAGAATCAGATTGAAAAGGGTTTCAGTCATATCTTCAAAGATGGCACAATGGTCATTCCGGGCCAACTGACTTATCGAGGTGGAGATGAGGCATCCGACTTTATTAAGTTGGATTCAACTTTTGGTGGTGAGACGATTGATGTAACTCAATATGTAAACGCTGACACTCCCGTCATTCTTACTGGTGCTACTTCTGGTGTTAAGTTTCTCGTTACAACATCATCTGCTGCTACTACATCTGACCCAGATACATTATACGGCAATTACATATACGGCAATTTACGTGGAACTGCAACGACTACATCTGATGTGAATCATGGTCGTGGTGATGCAGATGGTTATGCTACCTTTACTGCTGGAGAGGACATAAGTGCAGATGTAGCAGTTCAACATGGCTCAACTGGCATTGCTGCAAATGTTGCTTCCATTAAAGTTCAAGACACAGATACTACTGCTAATCCTGCTGTCGGCAAATCTTGTATAGCAAAAATATCGAATGGTATCTTTTTTGTCAAAGGTATGTTTGTAGAAGTTTTAGAACAAATATTGGTTGTAGAAAAATATTCTACATCAACAGCAAGAACAGATACTAACAAACCAGTTTTTAGTACAAGTGAAAGTGCAAGAGTAGGACTTGTTGCAACGGAAACTCTTCTCACTCCTGAGGCTGATAGCACATTGTTAGATAATGCTACTGGTTCTTCTAACTATGCTGCAAAAGGTGCACATCGATTAAAGATGACATTGACTCTTACTGCACTTGACCTTGACTCTACTTCTGATGAAAATTTCATTGAGTTGCTTAGAGTTAAAAATGGTGTAGTAACAAAGTATGCTAGAACTACTCAATACTCTGTCCTTGAAGAAACACTTGCTCGTAGAACGTTTGACGAGTCAGGTGACTATACTGTAGAACCATTCACATTCGAAATGAAAGAGTCTGTCGATAGCAGTGTGGGTAATGAAGATTTTGATGGTGTGTATGCTGTTGGTGATACCACAGATCAAGGAAATACCGCCGCTAGTGATCAACTTGTTCTTCAGATGTCCACAGGTAAAGCATATGTCAAGGGATATGAGATTGACAAAATTTCTCCAACACTAATTGATGTTGATAAGGCTAGAACGTTTAATACTGTAAATGCTGGAAACAGTGCTGCTGAAATTGGTAACTATGTTAACATAACAAATCTTTATGGAACTCCTGATGTTACACATATCACTGGTGAGAGCACTGCATATAAGACTCTTACTTTATATGATGCATCAACAACAACAAGAGGTACAGCAAGTGGAACTGCGATTGGTGTGGCACGGGCAAGAGGAATTGAATATAGTTCCGGTACGGTAGGTTTAACAGAGGCCGTTTATAAACTATATCTCTTTGACATAAATCCATTTACAATTATTACTTTGGATGGAACACCTAGTCCTACACTTATTGCTAGTCGTACAAATGGTGGTGTTCGAATTACTGGTAATACTAGTGGTGCAACAGGATTTGTTTATGGTGCAGAAACTTCATCCACAAAACTGGTTCTTACCAATGTGTCTGGAACCTTTAGTGCTGGTGAAAAACTGAAGGCATCTGATTCTGCTGAGTCAGGTGGTATAGGTGGTAGTCCCTACTATGGTGGGTTTGGCATTATAGAGAATTCTGGTAATACAGATTTGACTATCAGTCAAATTGTAACCAAAACCTTTGAAGATGTCAAACAAATCTTTATGGATGATGATGATTCAGGTCAAGATTTTACTGCTGATGTTGTTTTGACATCAACTAATACTGCTGCATCTTTTCTTGTTCTGGATGGGACAGATTCAGATGGTGCAAATGAAAATGATAATGTTCTTACAGAAGTTGATGCGATTCCTGTAAGTGTCAATGCAGCTGCGGCTGGTGGAACAGGTTCAGTAAGAAATGTTGGTAAATTGCAAGATACAAATTTAAATGTCAATATGTTTTCTCTTCCCAAGAGTCCTATAAAAACTCTTCTGACTGCCACTAACTCTGGAGTGAGTGATACACAGATTTATATTCGCAAACAATTTATTGCTACAACAAATTCATCTGGTGCTATAACTTTGACTGCTGGTGCAAATGAGACCTTTGTTTCTCATGCTGAAGTAGACTACACAATTTCAATTTTGACTGCTGGTACAAACGGGTCAGGTTCACAAGGTGACCTCGTTGGTGCGTCTTCTGGTAGTTTTAGTGGTGGAGGAACTGCTTCCATCACCATCACAAACCTTGCGGTGTTTGGGTCGAGTGCTAAACTTAAAGTTATGGCAACTCTTCTTAAGACTGCTGTTGTTCAAAAGACTAAATCCACAAAACTCATGAAACAAATGAAAGTTGTTTCAGGTACTACTGATGCGTTTGGTACGAGACCATCTGACAAAGTTATATCACTCGGTAGAGCAGACGCCTTTAGATTGGTAGCAGTATATGAATCTGATGCTACTGGAACTGATGCTGTTGCTCCTGAGTTAACTCTTACAAGTGTTACAGGAACATTTGAGAGAGGTGAGAAAATCACAGGTAGTTCATCTGCGGCAACGGGTAGAATTATTGACACCTCAAGTCCAATGAACTATGTTGCCACCAATGCAAATACATTTAACACTTCTGATACAATCACAGGTGAGTCTTCTGGTGCGACTGCAACTGTTTCAGCAGTCACCAGCGGTGACCGAGTTATAACTACCGATTTCCTTTTCGATACAGGACAGAGACCTAACTTTTATGATGTATCGAGAATACATAGAAAAGCAACTGCCCCTGAACCGACAGGTAGGTTGTTGGTTGTCTATGATTATCTTGAACACGGTGCTGGTGAAGTGTTTACAGTAGACTCTTACTCTGATGTAGCAAAACAAATGGAGTATCAAGATATACCTTCATTCGTTGACGGCAAAACAGAATTTGATGTTACTTCTGAAAGTGGAAGAATATCATTAAGAAATATGTATGATTTCAGACCAACAGTACAAGATGCTTCTGGAACTTTCACAACTCTTGAAAGGGTGGATGAAGTTACTGGTGATTCTTTGGATTTCTACCATCGAGTGTTTGGTGATGACACTACAAATACAGGTGCATCTACAAGTCATCTTGCAAAACCCGGCTCTCTTATCACTTCAGACTTCGAGTTTTATCTCGGCAAAAGAGCGATTGTTACCTTGGATTCAGATGGCCATGTGGATGTTAGTGAAGGTGCACCTGCTGAAATTAACCAAGAACTTCCAGAACAAAAATCTGGTGGAATGAAACTTGCTGAATTGGATATTCCTGCTTACACATTTACACCAACAGACGTTGAAATAACAAGAGAAAGGCATCAAAGATTTACCATGAGGGATATTGGAAATCTTCAGGAGCGTATCGAAAATCTTGAATACTACACTCATCTAACTATGTTGGAAATGAATGCTGAGAGTTTTGAAATAACAGATGGAAACGGTTTAAATCGATTCAAGTCTGGTTTTCTAGTTGATGCTTTTCAGGGACATAGGGTTGGAGATGTACGACACCTTGATTACAAATGTTCCATTGATATGGAAAATCAGATTCTTCGACCCAGTAACACGGCAGAGAATATTCCATTGGTTGAATCGAATACAACGGATTCCCAAAGAACAACTGCTGGATATCAAAGAACTGGTGATTTGATTACACTGCCATATACTGAGGTTGTTGCTGCTTCACAGATTTACGCAACAAGAACGACAAGCATAAATCCCATGTTTTCGGGAACTTTTCTTGGAACCATTGAACTTACTCCATTTGGTGATGATTGGTTCGAAACACAAAAAGCACCAGCAGTAATTATCAATGTTGACGGTAATTTCAATAGTGTGTATGCAAAAAACAAACATGCTATAGGAACAATTTGGAATGCTTGGCAGACACAATGGTCTGGTGCTCCCAAGAAATCGTCTCGTGCGTTTGAACATGAGCGTGGTGCAGGCGGTGCCGGAAGGGATTGATGATGGCAAATAAACAAGTAGAGGAGAATTAACGATGTCAGGACCAGATGGTGGTCGAGGCGACGGACCCCGCTCAAGAGGTCCAGATAATCCTGTCCAACGACGACGTGATATGCGAAGTGGAGTCAAAACCAGAAAAGGTTTTAAGACAAAGATTATTGAAAAGGTTAATAGGGAAGTCATAGAAAATAAGGTAATATCAAAAGCAACGGTACCATATGTTCGCTCTAAAAAGATTACTTTTAAAAGTTATGGTCTGCTTCCTAACACTCAGGTATATCCTTTCTTTGATAGAAAGAAAGTTTCTGCATATGTTACTCCAGCTGCTGGATTCTCAACATCAGGAGCAAGTTTAGTTAAGGGTGATGCTTTGATAACAAATTCAAATGGTGAGGTTCAGGGAACATTTGAGATTCCTGATCCAAAAGTAAAGGGCAATCCAAAATTTGAAACTGGTCAGATTCCTTTTAGACTTACATCAAGTCCATCGAATAAACAAAAACCCATGCCGGTTACAGCATCAGAAACACTATATCATGCAACAGGAATACTTCGAACAACACAAGCAACCATTCGAGCAACTAGAAATGCCAAGGTGGTAAGAACTCATGTTACTGAAAGTACAAAGATAAACAGTCCTTTAGTTTCTAGTGGAGAACAACGTGGCGGTCCTAATGGTGGCCGAGGCGGCGACGGCCCGAGCCCGAGCTGTTTCACATTAGGAACACCATTCTTAATGGATGATGGTTCATATAAAGC
>LULM01000534.1_pt1 | contig 12124 bp, 8 predicted proteins | sample 728151 | NCBI WGS metagenome assembly LULM01 (sample SAMN03860289, study PRJNA289734) | marine metagenome | biome: seawater column; feature: ocean; material: water; isolation source: Red Sea water column Station 149 - depth 200m | place: Saudi Arabia: Red Sea | collected 2011-10-15 | depth 200 m
GAATAAATGTTCGGTTCGTGTCTGGAGATACAAGTGCTACTACAGCCACTTTAAAGGTGTACGCAGGTTCTTCTTCAGATAAAGATGCCGACCTTGCTACTTCTTTTACAACTACTAATTTAGGGTGGGGTAAAACCTACACAACTACTTTTACACCCTCTACACAAACTCCTTTTATAACCTTATCCAATGAAGCCAGTGCAAATGTGCATGTAGACTTTGTAACCGTTTCCTTAGATCAAGAAGGTAAGAAATTAGGCTTTATTACCTGGGAAGATTACAGTTCTAACCATCGTGCATATGACAATAGTAGAAATCCTGACAGGTATGGAACTCCTTCATATGTAACCAAGAGCCTAAACAATGAGATAATAGTTACTCCTGTGCCAAAAACGGGAGGCTATAATTTGAAATTTGATTTCTGGGATGATCCTACCGAGTTATCTGCAGATACAGATACGCCAGATCTGCCTTCCCGATATCACGATGTTATAACCGCTCGGGTGAGGTATTATGCACACACTTTAAGGTCAGATTATCAAGCTGCTGCCTTGTGCTTACAAGAGTATGAAGATGGTGTAAAAAGAATGCGTACAGAAAATGTAAATACCAATAATTATATAAGGTCGGTATAAATGCCACAAACTTCATTACAGCAACCCTTTCCCGTCTCTTGTGAAGGGGGGCTAATTAAAGATACAAGTGTTCTATCCATGCCCCCGGGATCTTGTAAAGTACTGGAGAATTTTGAACCTGCTATTACGGGTGGATACCGTAGAATAAATGGCTTTACTAAGTATGATTCTAATGAAATATCCGGTTCAGGGGCTGTTCTTGGTGTGCAGATATTAGGTTCTAGTGTGATAGCAGCCCGAGGAGCTAACTTGGTAAAGGGTACAGGTTCGGGGTGGACTGATATAGTAACAAATAGAACAGGTGCTGAAAGATATAATTTTACTAAGTACAGATGGGCCAATACGGAGAAAATAGCTGGGGCTGATGGAGATAATCAAGCCTTTATTTATGATGGTAGTACCTATACACTGTTAAGCAGTACAGGAGCACCGGCTGATCCTCACACGGTAGAAGAATTTAGAAACCACCTATTTTTCACAGGAACTAATTCAGGTAATACCAGTAAAATAACCTTCTGTGCTCCTTACTCAGAAAATGATTTTACCCCTGCAAATGGTGCGGGGGAGATAGATGTAGGTGATAAAGTAGTAGGCTTAAAAGCTTTTCGTGATCAGCTATATATTTTCTGTGAAAATTCTATTTTTAGATTATCTGGAACATCTATGGCGGATTTTCAAATTGTGCCAATTTCCAGAAATATTGGTTGTATAAATAGATTTTCAATTCAAGAAATAGCAGGAGATATTATATTTTTAGCTCCTGATGGTGTTCGTACAGTTGCTGCTACGGAAAAAATTGGTGATGTAGAACTGGGAACTATATCCAAGGCTGTACAGAGTATCTTAACAGCAGCTACCAGTGCAGATATATCATCATTAGTAATACGAGAAAAAACTCAATATAGATTATTTTTCCCTGCGTCTTCAGGTACTGCTGAATTAGCTTCCGAAGGTTTAATTGGTGTTTTAAAAAGGCAAGCCTCGGGAAATTTAACTTGGGAGTGGTCTGATATACGGGGTATTAAACCCTATGTTTGTACAAGTGATTTTATTGGTGATACAGAATATATTCTACACGGCGGATATAGTGATGGATATATTTACCAGCAAGAATCAGGTAATAATTTCAATGGGGCTAACATACCTGCAACATATACATCTCCCGATTTAACTTTTGGTGATCCGGGGATTAGAAAACTTTTAAAGAGAATTAATTTAAACTATGAAGCAGAAGGATCTATGACTTTTCAGCTAGCAGCTAAATTTGATTACGAGGATACTAGGGTAATTCAACCATCAGCTATAGATATTAGTGAAGATGCATTACCTTTATATGGATCTGCTACATACGGAAGTGGTGGATATGGAGGATTTGGCACACCTATCTTACGACAATTAATGGTAGGTTCTGGATTTGCAATAGCAGTAAAAATTTCACAAGACAGCTCAACAAATAATCCCTTTGTAATAAGAGGATTTGAATTAGATGTAGTACCAGGAGGAAGAAGATAATGGGAGCTACTTATACTAGACAAAGTTCATCTACTATTGTAGATGGTGCTACTATCGAAGCATCACATTTCAATGCGGAATTTGATCAGCTTGTAACAGCGTTTGCAGCCGATACAGGACATACCCATGATGGTACTAGTGCTGAAGGTGGTGATGTAACCAAGCTTTTAGGAACAGCTATTACTATTGGTGATGGTACTGCTGGTACAGATATTGCAGTTACTTTTGATGGAGAAACTAATGATGGTCTTCTTACTTGGATGGAGGATGAAGACTATTTTAAATTTTCTGATGATATTTTAGTTAATAGTACAGAAAAATTAATGTTTCAGGATACGGGAACTTATATCTATTCTAATGCTGATGGTGATTTAGATTTAGTTTCTGATGGTACAGCAATCGACTCTATTAATATAGAATCGGCGGGGGGTATCACTTTAGATGCAGGTTCTACAACTCATGGTATTACCTATGAGGACGATGGAACTCCAATGCTACAAATTACGAACAGTTCATCTGATGTAATAATAAAGCCTTTAGTTGATTCAAAAGATATTATATTCCAACAGTACGATGGTACAGAGGTAGCAAGAATTGAAGATAATGCTACTTTTAATGTATCTTCGGCGGGTAAATTTGCTTATGCAGGTACGGCAGTTACGACAACTGCAGCGGAATTGAACCTAATTGATGGCGATACTGCTAGAGGCACTACTTCTGTAGCAAGTGGAGATGGTATTCTTATAAACGATGCTGGTACGATGCGAATGACTGATGTCGATACTGTATCAACTTACTTTGCAAGTCACAGTGTAGGTGGAAGTAATATCGTTACAACTGGAGCATTAGATTCGGGTTCTATAACTTCTGGTTTCGGTGCTATTGACAATGGTACTTCAGGTATTCGTACAGATACATTCACAGCGGAAACATCTATCGTTCCCGATGCTTCAGATGGTGCAACATTAGGATGATCAAGATACTACCTTAACGCATGTAGCAGATGTAGGACTTACATTAACGCATGTAGCAACTGCTGATAATAAGCCTATTGTATTTCAGTTAAAATCTGAAGAAGACGCAATTGTTGCAGATGAAGTTATTGCATCAATAGAATTTGCTGCTGGCGATTCAGATGGAACAGATGGTGCAACAGTTGCTGCAGGTATTCATGCAATAGCAGAAGGAACTTTTGCTGCTGATGCAAATGCTACTAAATTAGTATTTACTACAGGTGTATCTGAAACAGCAGCTTCTAGTGCTACTGCTAAAATGACATTAAGTTCTGCTGGCTTACTTACAATTGCAGATGATTTTATGATTAAGGACGGCGGTACTATTGGTGTAGCATCAGCAAATGATGCAATGACTATCTCTTCTGCTGGTATTGTAACTTTTAAAGATGACATTTTAATTAAAGATGGTGGCACCATTGGTGTAGCATCAGCAAATGATGCAATGACTATCTCTTCTGCCGGTATTGTAACTTTTAAAGATGATATTATTATTAAAGATGCAGGTACAATTGGTAGTGCTAGTGATACAGACGCTATTTCTATTTCTTCTGGAGGTGTAGTTAATATATCAGCTACCACAGCTTCTTCAAATGCTTCAACTGGTGCGTTAACAGTAGCAGGAGGAGCGGGTATAGCTGCAGATCTATCTGTAGGGGATGATTTAAGACTTATTTCAGATGATGCAGTTTTGAGTTTCGGTGGAGATTCAGATGTTACTATTACACATGATCCTGATGATGGTTTGATATTTAAAAGCACTGCTACGGCAGATGACAATCCTTTCCTATTAACATTACAGACTGGTGAAACCGATATTTCTACTAATGAGGTTCTTGGTGCCATTAATTTTCAAGCACCTGATGAGGGGACAGGAACAGATGCTATATTAGTAGCTGCTGGTATTGAAGCTGTATCTGAAGGTGCTTTTAGTTCTAGTAATAATGCTACTAAATTAAGTTTTAAAACTGCTGCTAGTGAAGCTGCATCTGAAAAAATGCTTATAGATTCAGCGGGTAATGTTGGAATTAGTGATAGCTCTCCAAGTGATTACTACGGAAACACAAAGCTAGTCATATCAGATACTACCTCTGCAGAAGTTGCAGCACTTACCCTTCGTTCAGCAACTGATGGAACAGGGTTTATTGCGTTTGCCGATTCTAATTCTGGAAACGCCAGATTTGCAGGGTATATACAATACCAACATGCCACTGATATGATGTCATTTGGCACTGGTAGTTCAGCAGAGATCAGACTTGTTCAGGGAGAATTTTATCCCAGTGCAAATAATTCAACTGATCTGGGAACGTCTTCTAACAAATATAAAAATTTATATGTTGCTGGAGATACGGTATCGGGTTCAATTAACTTTGGCGATGCGACGCTTTCAAACTACACGCAGACCGGAACCTATACGCGCATTGGGCGCATGGTTTTCATCCAATTCCACATGACCATGAACGCCTGGAGCGGCGCTGCGGGACAGGCCGCAATCCAAGGTCTGCCGTTCGCCGTCACTTCAGCCATCAACGTGCAGCCCACAACGGTCGGCTACTCCGCAAATGTTGATATCCCAGGCGCGGGTGAGGGCTGGTCGCTCAATCCGGCGGCTAGCACAAGCAGGCTAGATACAAATTACTACGAAGACGATGGTGGCGGAGCCGCACTTTCCGTCGGCGACTTCGCAAGCAATTCAGAAGTGCGTTTTGCGGGGGCCTATTTCACAGATGCATCATAGAAAGGAGAAATAAATATGGCGTTAGTTGAACGGACGGTCGAGGACAACATCCAAGTACACGGAGAGTTTAAGTCTCTTCACATTCGTGAGGATCGTCAGATTGCAGACGATCAAACTGGAGAGATTAAGGCGCAGGGCAACTGGCACCGCCGGGTGCTTGACCCCGACGCCGATGTCAGTGGTGAGAGTGCAGAAATCCAAGCGATTGCGGCAGCGGTTTGGACGGACGAGGTAAAAGCTGCTTGGGCCGCACACCTCGAAGCGGTAAGGCCATAAGTATTAAATATTTAAAACGGGAATTGTAAAAGATGGCTATAAATTTTAAACCGGATAATCATTATAGAGTTTCTATGCAAGCAGGGGGGACAGTTCCTCCTGTAACACAAACAGGATCTAAAGGTCAAGTAACATATAATTTTAATGGTGTCAACTATCCTACTAGAGCACAAGCAGATAGTGCTAGAGATGCGTTTATTCAACAGCAGCAGCCAGAGCAGCCAGAGCAGCCACAGCAACCAGAGAAACCACAGGAGGAAGAACCGCTAAAACCTCCCCCTGAAGCAAAGTTTAATATCGAACAAGATCCACTTCCTGAATTGGGCGGGGGATTCCAGGCTGCATCCGGGCCGGAAATAGGTACTGTCGGGCAAGAACCTACAACACCTGTTGATATTACAGAACAGAACTTTAGTACTGATTTTCTAACAGAATCACACGGGCAATTTAAATTTTCTGAAGGTGCTCTAGGAAAAGAACAGGACGATATTACACAAGGTCTGGCTACTTTTGAGTTTGAACAAGGGCAACTTCCCAAGTACGATTCTAAAACTAACATGTACACATATGGAGATAATACTTATACTCCAAATGAACTAAGAGAATTATTCGAGCTTCCTGAAGTTACTGATTCTTCAGAACCTGTGAGAACATCATATGGTATATTTCCTACACAACAGGCATTCGATGAATTTAAAGCTCATTTAGCGGATAAATTTCCTCATGGAATTGAAGAAGTACCCGAAAAAAAATTGACTATTGAAGATCGTAATAAGCCTATTATAGATGTAATGACAGGTCTAGCAATGGGCCAGGGGGTATTGGATGAAGAAGGCAATCCTGTTTTAGACGAACAGGGCAATCCTGTAACACAACTACCCGTTGGCGGTACTTATATCCCAGACAAAATGGAACTTCAACCGGGGGAGCTTGTAGAAGATCAATCTCTATCAGATTTACAATCAATTTCAGCTTCTCACGCTAAAGATCCTAGTAAAATATCACATGCTAAAAAACAAGAATTTGATACGGTAGTAGCGGCAAAAAGAAATGAAGTAGAAGATGCAAAGGCAGCTATCTTAGAAGATGGTGAAATATCCGATGAAGTAAGTATAGATTATGCTGATGTATTAGGAGTTGTAAGTGCTAATTCTATAGCAGAGGCACAAACTGAAGAACTAGACCCTAAAGCTACGGTCCAGGGGCAGCTAGAACAGTTGTACACTTCTATTACAGACGGGGGGCCATTACCTCCCTGGGCTTCCGGTCCTGTACGGGCTGCTTCACAGATAATGCAACAGAGAGGTTTAGGTGCGAGTACGATGGCAGGAGCAGCATTTGTACAGGCTGTACAGGAAAGTGCTATTCCAATCGCTGCTGCAGATGCACAGAAATATGCCACTATTCAACTGCAAAATTTAAGTAATAAACAACAGACCGCTTTACAAAATGCCGCTACCTATGCTGCGATGGACATGCGTAATGCAGATGCTAAAACAAAAGCAGCTATACAAAATTCTTTGAACTTCTTGCAGATAGATATGGCTAACCTATCTAATGAACAAGCTACCGAAGTTATTAATTTTAACGCTAATATGCAAGAAATGTTCACAGATCAGGCGGCTGAAAATGCTATTAATCAATTCAATGCAACCGGCCAAGCCCAGGTAGATCAATTTTTTGCACAGTTGGGAGTGCAGGTAGATACAAGAAATACAGAATTAGCTGTTGCTAATGAACAATTTAATGTTGATCAGGTAAATGCGATGGATAAATTTAATAATCAGATACAAAACGATAGAGATAAATTTAATGCTAATCTATCTGCTCAAATAGCACAGTCTAATTCAGCATGGCGGAGAAATATAAATACTGCAAATACAGCCGCACAGAATCAAGCTAATCAAATAAATGCCCAGGCTGTACTTGGTATGACCGAAATGGCACAAGCTAATCTGTGGCAAGCTTATCGAGATGATGCTCATTTTTTAATTCAAATTACCGAGAGTAATGCGGCTAGAGCACATCAAGCTGCTATCTTAGCACAACAGCAAAATTTTCAAGTTGAACAGTACAATCAAGCAGCGGAAGATGCTATGTTCGGACAGTTAGGAGCATTTGCAACTCAGATTGCTGTAGCGTTAATTAACGATTAAGAAGGAGTTAAATTATGTGGGGAGCAGTAGCAGCAGCAGTAGCACCTGTAGTAATAGGCGCTCTTATGGGCGACGAGGAAAAAGGCGGTTCTGGAGGACAAGGCAGGGATCGACAACCAGGATTTATTGACTACGTTGCGATGCTAGGGGATATAGAACGAACGTCTCCAGATCCTATTCCCGGAAAGGATCATCATATTGCAGGTGCTCCTGATAGCCCGGGGTATGCACAGGCAGTAAAGAATATGCTCGATAGACGCCGCGATGAGGCTATTGCCAAAGTAGGAGGACCAGAAGAATTAGCTAGACTACTTTCTCAAGATCCTGCACTTATTACCGTATACCAAGGCGAAACTAATTTTGTTTAAATAAGAAGGGTGTGTAATTTAAAATGAAACCTACTACATTAGAAGCACAGAATAGACAACAGCAAGGATTACCAAGTCCTTTTGCACGTTCTGTACCCGGGCAATCTTTAACAGATTCACCTGGGAAATATCCGTGGGAAAAACCCCCGCAGGAAGTATCTGTAGAACAAGCATTGTCTAAAATAATGGCAGCTATAAATCAGCCCGATAATATATATAATCTTATATCTATGATAGATGCGGGTATATCTGTAGAATCTATAGTTAGAACTGTTACATTCAACGGATTTGTAGAGGGAAAATGGTCGCCAGATGTTGCAGAATTGCTCAATCCTATTTTGCTTCTAGAAGTTCTAGCTATAGCTAATAACGCTGGCGTAGACGAGATTCGTATATTAAACAGATATGAAGATAATACGGTTAAACCTGAAAAAACTCTAGAAATTATGAAAGCCTTGAATCCTAGAAAATATGAACGCAGGAAAAATGAGGCTTTACAAGAATTAAAAACTTTAGAGGAGGTAGAAACATTACCCGTAGAAGAGGAAAGTTTTATGGCTATCTTAGAACCCGCCCAACCTAGAGAAGAGATACCTATGGATTATGACATGCCCGTTACTAGTTTTATGGATAGACCGCCCGAAGAACCGATGGAAGAAATGCCCCTTGAAAATCTAGAAGATACACTACCTCAAAATGAAGAGGAGTTAGTATAATGCCTAAATTACAAGCTTTTTTAACGGGAGCATTTTCTCAAGCTAATAGAATGTTCGATGAAAGACGGGCGGCAGAAGCCCAGAAAAAACAACTCCTTGAAGCGGAAGAATCTAAGATTAGAATCCACAAGGCAACTGAAAAACGTCCTTTTACTTTTAGAAATAAAACAGGGCCAGAGGCACAACTTTTGTATGATATTACTAAAGCCAGAGAACTAGAACTAATAAAACAGCAGTTCGGCGCTGGAAATGAAAATATGGTAAATATAGGCGTGGGCAAAAGTGCGTACAGCTATCGAAATAACAATGTATTCGGCTCAGATACACCACAGGGTGCTCTGGAGAGTTTAAATAATTTAAGTCGTAATTTACAAGTTAGACAAGATCCTGGTCAAGATTATGGACCAGTAGTCGATCATGTACAAACACTTTTAAGATCAGCAACACAGCCACTGCTTGTAGATGAACATAATAAAGATGGGGATATATTTTATTTCAGACCTGCCTTAGAGCAGTTTCCTGGGTTAAATGAATTAGCACGAGCCAGACCAGATCTGAAAATACAAGAAATATTTAACACGGGTATTCCTGAACAGATACTTACAGATTCTAGAGCATTTAACAGTTTTAACACTAGAATAGGTGAAACAGAAGTGCAAGTTTTCCAGCCTGCAGGCTACGTAAAAGCTGATAAACCACCAGAACCGGGCGCACCAAGAATCACTTTTATTAAATATGGTACTCAAAACTATCTTCCTGATTCACATCTCACACCATACTTTGTAAACACACGGTGGAATCCTAGTACTAAAGCACACGAGTACGGAATGGGCACTGCTCTTCTAAGTGTAATGTTCAATTCAAATCCTGCTGAAAGGGAAAAAGCTGCTTGGGTTTTTAGTGAGATGTATGAAAAAGAAATTTTATCTAATATACCTGAAGACCAAAGGAACACTGGAGTACGTACAATTCAGCTTGCTAAAACACTTGCAGAAGTAGCAGATCGTTTAACTCCAAACGAGTTTCATGTTGATCAAGGAGGTGGCAAATATTTAATACGAAAAAATCCCTATGAACATCAGGAGTTACCTGCACAAGTAATACAAACAGCGAATTCTTCTATGGATCTTGTTCAGACTATCGTTGGAGATATAGATACTTTAGATTCGCTTCTTCAAAGCGAGGATCAAGAGGCTGGTCTTGTGCATGGCACAGCTACTTTCTTAGACAGATATCTTGATCCAGAAGGAGGTTTAAGAGGAGTAATTGACGAAATTGGAGAACGGATACTTGACATAAAAGATAGTTTCCGAAACGAATACACAGAGAGACTAATAGATGGTTCTGAAGTAGACGATGTTAGGAAGACAGAAGTAGGCTTATTTCTAGAAGGAATGGTAGATCAAACTTTAAATGATCAAGAGTTTCAAGCCGTTCTTGAAGCAAAGAATCAGCGTAAACGTGATGGTGTCATACCAAACGAAAAGCTATTAGCGAAAGAAAGAGAAGTTATAAAACGAGCACAAATAAATCTTTTAAAAGTTAAGTTAGGCTACCAACTCGCTGCGATGTTCCAGGGCGGGGCAGGTGGTAGAATGATTTCTGACCAAGATTTAAAGATAGTAATGTCTGCTCTGTACGCTGGTGCTAACAAACAAGCCCAAATGGCCGCATTGAATATGTTAAATGTTAAATTGCAACAGGGCTACTTTAAAAATTATGTAAGTGCAAGATACGGAGCATCGGGAAAAGCATATACAATGATCGACCGATTTGAACCTATTTTTGCTCTCAGGGCTAAACAGGCTCTCAAAAAGTATAATGACTTGCAAAAGGAGGCTGGGGGAGAAGTATTTACTGAGGAAGATCTTGTACACCTCTCAAATCAAATAGAAAGGGAGGGTAAGAATGCTGACCAACGTGCTATACCTGAAGACGGTTCGGCTGAACCTAATCAAATGGGCGAGTAATTAACCAACTTAAAAACTATATAAATAGGAAAAAAAATGGCACTTCAAAATTCAAATGATGATAAATCCCTTGGAATAATTGCAGATAGACCGCAAATTATACAAGGCACTCCCGGTCAATTTGATGATCCTAGAAATATACCACCTGGGTACAGACTTTCAGCAAATGGGGTTGACCTAGAACGAATACCTGTAGAACCTGAAGGTACTGGTCCTGATATCGTATTTGGAGATCCTCCTCCTATAGAAGAACCTGCAACTGTTAGAACTGAACCTGATACTAGTGGAAATTTTCTTTTTTCTAGTGCTCAAGCAGCAGAGGGTGCGCCACAACAACCCGAATTTACAGAAAAAGAAAGAGAGGCAGTTAGGCAGACTATTCAACGTGAAGAAGGTTGGCAACCAGATAAAACTGGAGCACAATTTGATGTATATCTTTCTAAAGTAGGCCCTAAACAGTTCGCAAAAGAGCTTACTGAAAATATTAATATGTTAGTAGATGGAGTAGGTGTAAGCAGTACTAAAAGGAATTTATACGATCCGAATACAGAGACTTTAAAACGGCTTTTAAATGAAGATCCCGGTACAAAGTGGCACTATGGTATTCCTCTCATTGATTGGGCCAGGGCCATGGCTATAAAAGATCCCGATGAACGGGCTGCTGCAAAAAAAGAATTGCTAAGAAATAGACTTAGAGATATGAATATCGGAGAAAGCATTTACGGTAGAAATATCCTTGCAACAACAGAGCCTGGAATCTTTAATACCGAAGATATAGGTTGGGACGGTTCACAGTTCTATACACAACCTACTATTGGAGAACGAGTGGTAGTCTCATCAGAAGAAATGGGTAAAGCTTTTGTTAGATCAATTTATGATGGAATACCCAAAGCACTTGTATCTCTCAATGAATTCGGAGGACTGGCATATGATGCTGTATCAGGTGGTCCCAGTATAGGTGTAGCATACGTTAGAGATGCTATTGAAGAACTTTTAAATATGACGGAAGAGGGAGCTATAAGTCACGCCCAACAAAAAACACAAGAATTTTTAGATAGTTTGCAGCTTACAGCCGAAGAAAATGAATACATGAGACAATGGCTTGATGCAAAAGCCTATGATTGGGGATTAACAGATATTTTTGGTGAGAGATTCTCCGGGGGAACGATATCAACGAGACTTGTAGAAGAAGCTGTTCCTTTTCTTTTAACTTTGGCACTACCAATCGGCAAGGCTACACAATTGGTTAGATTAGCTAAAACTAGGAATATAGCACATAGATTATTCTTGCAGAAACACGGATTAAGTGAATTTGTAGATGGCGGGATAGATCGACAAAGAACGAGGGATAGTAATCGGCTAAGAGAATTACTTACAAAACAACGTCGAGGAGATTTAGAGCAAGGCCCTATCCTTGGAAAGGCAGAAGATCAAAAGAATGAATTGATAGAACTTCAAACCTTAAAGGCTCGATCTCGTCTTCTTAGAGACGTAACTCCAAGTGAATTAGCATATAGTCGCAGATGGACGCATGAAATAGTAGATGGTAAACCTGTTTTATCAGAACAAGCCCGAAGAGAAATAGCAAATACAGAATACATGCTAGAACTAGGTGCTGCTGGAGGTATGACTGCTGCCGCTGCTCTGTACGGAGAAGATCATTGGGTGAGTTTTCTAGCTCCGATGTTAGGAGGATTAACTGCTGTACATAACATGGGGCAAACTATAGAGGGTGTAGCA
>LULM01000415.1_pt1 | contig 12103 bp, 10 predicted proteins | sample 728151 | NCBI WGS metagenome assembly LULM01 (sample SAMN03860289, study PRJNA289734) | marine metagenome | biome: seawater column; feature: ocean; material: water; isolation source: Red Sea water column Station 149 - depth 200m | place: Saudi Arabia: Red Sea | collected 2011-10-15 | depth 200 m
ACTCCGCAATCTGGAAGTACCCCTACATTTATCTCAGGGAGTGCGAAAGTGGCATGTTCCTCAGCAACAATAATGTCGCATCCAAGCATAATTTCAAAACCACCACCACACGCGATTCCGTTTACAGCACAAACCACCGGCTTATTAAAATTTCTTGGATAGTTTAACCCTCCAAAACCACCAGCACCGTAGTCCGAGTCAGGTTCTTCACCTGTATCAGACACATTTTTCAGATCCCAACCTGCAGAAAAAAATTTTTCTCCTTTGCCCGTTAGAATGGCAAAACGCATCTCAGGATCGTCCCTGAATGTTTCCCATACCCGGTTCAATTTCCGGCTATCTTCAGCACTTATGGCATTTGCCTTCCCTTTGGAAAGTGTAATTTCCATGACTGGTCCAACTTGGTTAAGAACGAATGGTGTATCAGGCATTATTTTTCTTTCATCATGATAAGTGCATCCGCAGCAACCACACCCTTTCCGGAAGGACGCACGATTAAAGGATTAATCTCACATTCTGCAAGATGGTCAATGTTATTTTTTACAAATTTTTCAAAGGACATTACTGTTTCAATTAACTGCTCTGAATCTGCTTCAGGCTGACCTCTCCAGCCATTAAGGAGTTTGTGTGCACGCAGTTTACTGATTGATTCTTTCAGCTGATTTTTTGATAAAGGCATCATCAATACAACCGAATCTTTTAGCAATTCTGTAATAATTCCTCCGGCACCCAATGTCAAAGACAGACCAAACTGCAGATCAGTGGTCACTCCCAGTATCAACTCAGCCACGCAGTCAGTGATCATTTCTTCAACTAAAAAAGTTTCACTTATTTCGGTCATTTTTAAAAGGGCATCGCTTAATTCAGAAACATTTTTCAGGTTAAGAGCAACACCTCCGCTATCTGTTTTGTGCAGGATTTCAGGCACAACCGCTTTTAAAACCACCGGAAAACCAATTGCTTCTGCAGCCTCTACAACCTTTTCGGCACGGACCAGTTTGTTTTTTGGAACATTTATCTGGTGCTGGTTAAGAAGATTTTTAGCTTCAAATTCATTTAAAGTCCTTAACTTAAACTCTTTGGGAGAAGAAGGAAAAATCTTAGGAGGTAACCATTCTTTCCAAACCCTGTTTAGTCTAACAGCATGATGCAACCCTTCTATGGATTCCAAAAGACCCTGCAAGGGAACAACACCTGAACCCAGGCATTTTTCACGTGTTGACCTAGACAGACTTTCCGGCAAGGACGACATCAAAGCAGTATGAGCAAAATTTTTTTGAACTGCTTCCAGAAGCATCTCAATCACATTGTCGAAGGATTCAGTATCTGCCTCAGTTTCATCCTGTGGATCAAGCATCAAAGCCGTAACAGCATAACCGCATTTCAACAGGACATCAAACATTTCACTCAGTTTTGAATAATCAAACCATGTTGCAGTCTGAAAATCAAGAGGATTACCTACCTTAACGCGTTGGCCAACTGTTGCCCTCAATGCGTCTAGTTTATCTTCCGGAATTGCAGAAAAGTCCAAGTCATAACCCATAGCAGCATCTGAAACCATGGACATATCTCCTCCGGATGCTCCCATTACCAGAATTCTATTGGAAGGCAAAGGTCCATAACAATGAAATATCTTGAGTGTTTCTACAAGTGAACTGAGTGTCTCACAACGGGCAACACCTAACCTTTTAAAAAGCGCATCATGGAGTTCATCAGAACCTGTCAATGCGCCTGTATGAGTCATGGCAATACTTTGACTCTGCCTGGACCTCCCGACCTTGATAAGGGCGACAGGTTTACCGAGAGACCTGGCGTGATCCACTGAATCAATAAATTTTTGCAAATCGAGAATACCTTCCAGATAGAGACCTATTGCTGTCACTCGGTCATCTTCTGCGCAATATCGAATCAAATCTTCTGCAGCAAGTCTCTGCTGATTGCCAACGGTAATCACATAACCAACTGGCAATGACCTGCGTTGCCCCATTACAGTGATTGAAATGGTCCCGCTCTGCGAAATGAACGCTACACCTCGTTCTAAAGATTCACCTGTAACCTGATCAGGCCAGAGAGCCACTCTGTCGAAATAATTGGCAAATCCATAACAGTTCGGGCCGATGTAAGGTATTTCTCCAGCAGCATGGTCAAGCTTTAGGGCTAACGTAGCTCCGTCCTTTTCTTCATTGAATCCGGACGCAAAAATAACCGCACCTCCAATGCCTATTTTTCTGAGAGCATGTAATTCCTTTACAGTAAGATCACGATTTATTCCCAAAAAAACAGAATCAGGAACTCCCGGGAGATTATCTGATGAATTAATACAGTCTTTTCTGGTGGGGTGAACATGCCAGATCTCTCCTGGGAAACCCAGCTTGCGACATTGTTGAACTACATAATCCGACCATTTTCCCCCATAGACAGCAACAGATTGAGGTCGGAAAAGACGTTCGAGGTTCATAATATTTTGAGTTTCAGGAGGGAATAGATCTGAAGATTTTGATTAAATTTAATAAAATGAAGATTGAATTATATTATTTATTTTTATTAAAATTGTCAGCAACAGTTTTTTATTTTAATTATTTAACATTTTATATTTAGCTGCATGGAAATCACACTTAAAGGTAAGCGCGTGTTTATAAGCGGAGCAGCAACAGGTATTGGTAGAGCTACAGCGTTGTCTATGCATGAACTAGGAGCTGAAGTAATGATATGTGACATTGACGTGGAAAAATTGCGGGATATGGAAGAAGAGATTAAAACCTTTGCATGTGATGTCTCTGACTCCTCTGCAGTTGACAAGATGTTCCAACAGATTGAGGATTCCGGACTTGATATTCTTGTTAACAATGCAGGCATTGCTGGCCCCACCAAACTTATTGAAAATATCACTGACGATGAATGGCGTAATTGCATGGCAGTCTGCATCGACTCTCAGTTTTACTGCACTCGCCGTGCTGTGCCAATTTTTAAACAGCAACAGAATGGAGTAATAATCAACTTAATTTCAGGTGCAGGCATAATGGGCTACCCCACAAGAAGCCCGTACGTTGCAGCAAAATGGGCAGTAACAGGTCTTACAAAATCATTGGCCATGGAACTGGGCCCTGATAATATACGAGTAAACGGTATCGTACCCGGCAATGTCAGTGGTGATCGTTTGGAACGAGTAATTTCTGCACATGCTGAAGTAGAGAAGCTGGATACTGAAACTGTGCGCAGATTGTATAAAATCGGCACATCTATGCAGTGCTTTGTTGACCCGGAAGAAATTGCAGAATTGATATGCTTTCTCAGTTCTGACAGGGCAAAACATATCTCGGGACAAATAGTGGGAGTTGATGGTAATACTGAAACTCTCTATCCACGAAGCTAAAAAATTATTTTAGCAAAAGTGGAATTGAACAGCATAAATCATTGTTAGTGACTGTACTGTAGTCTGAAGTCCTCCTGATTATACGTACTGGGGAAGCGCCCGTTCAGCACAAATTCTGAGGCTATGCTCCCCACCTCATCTGCAGATTTGGCACACTGGCCATTATCTGCCAGTAATGAGTAAATCTGCGTATCTTCAAACTGGTCGATATATTGCTTACCTGTCGGAGATTTTGTTGTAACACAGGATTTGCTGCTGAAACTATTAAAGCTTATGTCCGGAAGCAGGTTTTTCAAAGTATCTTTCAGCCATTCAACCCTGGTCATGTCTCCATCGCTTTGAAACCAGCGTGTCAAAGACTCTCTTTGAATAGGCATAGTATCTCCAAAAGAATGTCCTATTTTTACATAATGCTTACCGTCAGGATACAAAACAGGAGGCATGAAATAAATATAGCGCATCTGATCATTTCCATAACGATAACTGAGAGAAGGCATTCCTTTCAGTGCAGGTAATTGCTGCTTTGCTATCTCACCAAATACTATTGTGTGAGGCACAATTTCATATTCAATTTCCCTAGGAATCAGACCACCAATATTTGCATATGCTCCGGTTATGAGAATGACCTTTCTGCAGTTCAATATTTCATTATTTGTATGGACAAAAACAGCTGAATCCTTCTGTCTTATTTCTAAAACAACATCATCAATAATACTTCCGCTGTACATTGCAAGGGCTTTGTTTTGTGCTGAAATTTGCATGCGTGGATTAATATAACCTCCCATGTTTTGCTGATATATTGTTTGTACATCTGCAGGAAAATTAAAGTATGGGAAACGTTCTGCTGACTCCTTTTGCAAAAATTGCTCTGCATCAGGAAAAAACATCTTTCCCACCGCTTCTACATTTGAATAATAATCACTGTTGTTGGTAACAGAAAGATAGCCAACTTCGTGAAAAAAGCTGATTCCTGTTTGATTTTCTAATGAACGATATTGTTCTATCGAAGCTTTGGCAATCTGAGCATAATAGGGATCTGGATCAAGAATTCTTACAATTCTTCCTGAATCATAATGACTGCCAAACACACCATTGTGTGAATGATTATCTTCAGGCTCTCCCGGTCCAATCAATACTACACTTGCTCCAGCTTTTGCAAGTTGCCTGGCAGTAGCAGAACCGATCAAACCTCTTCCAACAACTATAATATCAATGTCTGTCATAACTGATTTGTTTGAATTATTAGGAAATAGTTTTTTTCAGCAGCAATTTAACAGTAACTGTTTTCACTTTCGTAATCATAACTTGTCAAATATATTTTTTAGATCGCTTTTCAGGCGCCAAGCGGACGCAGCAGTGCTCTTGAAATAATATGACGCTGAATTTCAGAAGTTCCGTCCCAAATTCTTTCAACCCTTGAATCTCTCCATATTCTCTCCAGAGGGAGGTCTTCCATTAGTCCCATTCCTCCAACTGTCTGAATTGCCTGGTCAGCAACTCTTGCTAGCATCTCTGTACAGTAAAGCTTGGCCATCGCACAATCTTCAGGTGTAACTGTTCCCTGGTCAATTTTCCATGCAGTTTCCATCAGCAGGAGGTTTGCGAGTTTGATTTCCAGTGACATGTCTGCAAGAGGAAAGGAAACACCCTGGAATTTGCCTATTTTCTGACCAAACTGCTCCCTTGTGGAAGCATACTTCAATGCAGTATCAAAAGCTCGTTCCGCGCGAGAGACACTTGTAGCGGCAACAGTAAGACGAGTAGGTCCGAGCCATTCGTTTATTAACTGAAAACCCTGGCCTTCGGTTCCCAGCATTCTCCATTCAGGGATACGGACATTGTTGAAATTAAGGATGTTATTGGTATATCCCCTGTGTGAAACATTCTTGTATCCCTTCGCCACCTCAACACCTGAATCACTGAAATCAACTAGAAAAGCAGAAATTCTCTTCTTCATGCCTTTAGAAGTTTCCTCTTCTCCAGTTGCCGCAAACAGCACACAGTAATCTGAAACAGCTGCCTGTGAAATAAAATGTTTTACTCCATTGATCAGCCAGTAATCTTTATCACGGACTGCTTTACATTTCATTCCTCGCAAATCGGAACCTGCTTCAGGTTCTGTCATTGCAATACAATCACGTTTATCACCTCGAACAGTGGGTTCCAAAAATTTTGTTACTTGTTCCCCCTGACATGCAGAAAGAATATTCAACGGACGGTGAGCACATTCTGCTAGTGCCAGTGAAGTCCTTCCGAGTTCTTTTTCAATCAGCATTACAGACACAGCGTCTAAACCACCACCCCCTACTTCTTCAGGGAGATTGCAGGCATGTATTCCGAGCTCAATAGATTTCTTTTTCAGTGAGGCTGCGAGGTCAGACGGAAGAATATCTTTGGTCTCCAAAATTTCTTCGTGGGGTATCATATCTTTTTCGACGAAACTTCTTGTCATTTCTACAAGCATTTGCTGTTCGTCGCTTAATTTAAAATCTAACATGAATTAAATCCTTCCCCCCTGTTTAAAAAGTATATTCTGAAAAATAAATCATTCCAAACGACCAAAAAATGTCATACGTGCCAGTTCAGAAAGCATGACGCCTGGCTCGGTGTTAAAATTTAGAGTAACAAGTATTCTTGCGTGATCACTTGTAACCGGTGCCACGCGATGCAGTGAATTGCGGCCTCTGAAAAGTACGAGTGCACCGTCCCCCATAGTAAGTGTTTTGCATGGAAGTCTGCCTTTGACAACGTCTTCTGTTTTGTCAAAACCATGATCCGACTTTTCAAAATTCCTAACCTGCTCAAGATACTGAAATTCACCACCCTGATCAGGTGCCTGAACCATCAGTGTTACAGCAAAAGACGCGTTGTCATAGTGCCAGCCAAGCTGCTGTCCCCTTTCAAAATAGTTTATATTTATTGAAGACAGAGTGTCTGTGTAAGGGAAAATTGAATTCGCGAGCACAACTTCCAGAAACCCCCTAAATCCGGACCATTCATAAAGGATTCTAAGAGGTGAATTCACAGGTATTTGATCGTGTGTAACACACCCTTTGTCACTGATCTGAGCAAGATTCCTGATATGCTCATCAGGAAGGTCAGGGTCTGGTTCAAGCAAATAAGCGTTGTGATCCTGATGACAGAAGTAAGCAAAATTGCGTAACTCTCTGGACTCATATTGCAAATAATTAAGAGATTCATCCGTAAGAAAATTTTCCATTACCAAGGCACCGTTTAGATCAAGCTTTACCTTGCATTTTTTTGTGTAGTTCAAGTCCTCTATTGGATGTTTCTGCAGATTAACTATTGTCTCAGGTGTCATGGGATAAACTTAAGCACTTCAAGTTAATTAAATTTAAAATATAAAACTATCACAACTACTCAAGAAATCAACTTTCACTGATTTATATGTAATAAGTTAATAAAAGCACATCCCTTTAGAATTATTCCGGACTACTAATTTGATCGCTTAAGTAGAAAATGATCTGCAGAAATAGATGTAATTAATTATGGATTGTTAAGATGAAGATATAACTGATGCTGACCATCCTGCAGTATGCACGATGTTTTTTTGGAAATAATTCATTTCACTTTGAAAAAAATATGAGGAACTTTAAAGTCATTTAAGACAAATTATCAATGATTAATTACTGGAATTAATCTTACAGTTTTACCGATTCCTGAATTTTAATCACAATTATGGTCAAGTATTACTAGATTATTTTTTCCTTCATAATCTTGCATAAGAAGTCATTTAGAATTCTTAATTAATCTTGATTCAACATTCAACCTTTTAGCCAGATTCAACATTTGGGTCCAAGTCTTTAACGGAATTGCAATACCATTCTGCAGGTTTTGGATATAGGAATCTCGTTCACGCTCACCAGGAATTTCCACTTTTACGAATCCAGATAAAGGAGGGCATGATCGCAGATCCTGAAGGATATTTTCAGCAACATCCATGTACTTTTTGCCATCACTGTACAAACTTGTATCAACACAAACACAAAACCAGTTCATCTCTGTGGTCGCTGGACCCAGCATTGCTTCTCCAATCAACTCTGCCAGCAGGGCAAGCCCGTATCCTTTTGCACCAGCCATTGGCAGAATTGCTCCGCCATTGAAGTAATCATCTGGATCCCGGGTAGGATTACCATTCGCATCAATCAACTTTCCCTCAGGCAACATTACACCTGCACTTTTAGCAGCATATATCCATCCGCCAGCAATTTGGCCGGTTGCGAAGTCAAGCACGATAGGGCCTCTTTTACCACCAGGGATTCCAAAAGCATAAGGATTTGTAGGTAATATTCCTTTTGCTCCTCCATGCGGAGCAACCTGTGGCCAATCTTTATGACCTCCTCCTCCAACCCAGATTGTTAAACAGCCCGCTTCGGCTCCCTTTTCCGCAAATGCTCCCACACGCCCTGTATGACCGCAATGTAGCACAGCCACAGTAGATATTCCTTTTTCTTTTGCCTCTCCAACTGCCTTTTCCATTCCAAGCTGAAGAGCTGGCATACCAAATCCTCCGTGACCATCAACAATCCATGCACCCTTATCATTGCGTTTTAAAGAAGGACGTCCGGTGGCATTCATATAACCACTTTCCAGTTGCTCCACGTACTGAATCATTCTCATTACACCGTGAGATTCAACCCCCTTAAGATTGGACTCCACAAGATGCTCGGCAACGAATTCAGAAATATCCTCATCACATCCCACTTTCTTGAAAACATTGCCAACCAGAATTTTAATTTCCTCAATTGGAACAAGTTCTCGTTTATCAACTTCTAGTTTGCTGCTCATAAATTGATTCTAATTTATCTTTATAATTTCTTTTTATTTGTTGCTAATGGAGTCTCAAAATGGATCTACTCCCGTTAACAAGATCAGGTCCCCTTGCTCCTGAAATTACATCATAATTTTTAGTCATGTTTCATGCTGTAATTCCATGCTTTTTTGATTAGCTGAATCCGCAATCTGGCTTTGCTAGCAGTGACGAATCAGGAAATCTCTTAACGGAGGCAAAACTTTCTCAGGGGCTTCAATTAAAATAGAATGCTTGAGATTCTCCAGAATTACCAGTTCGGCATTAGGAAGGGTATCCGCAATCAATTTATTCAGAGCGGGACTGCAACCTTGGTCCAACTCTCCTGTCATTACAAGGCAAGGACATTCCAACCGAGGGAGCCATGGCAGCATTTCCGTATCAGCATAGATGTCAAATACGCTCAGGAAAACCTCTTCAGGAGTTTCAACAACCTGCTTGATGCGATCCTCAACTGCATCCGGACGACTGGCTATGAACTGATCAGTGTACCAGCGTTTGATGAGTGTTTTCAGCACTGGTTTCACTCCTTTTTCCCTCATCAAAGCGACCACACCCTTTACCTTGGCACTATCCTCTGAATTCCTTCCTGCTGCAGTACTGAGAAGTGTAATCCAGGTCTTCAACCAGTTCATCTAACGAGTAGGGGATGGGCGGAACAGGACTCTCTCCATGCCCACGCAGATCGAATGAAACACAGGTAAAATCAGTCCGCAAATCTTTAATAAGATTTCCCCATGTGGCTTTACGGGACCCAATACCATGAACCATGTAGAGAGGCGGACCCGTTCCCTCAATGCTGTAGGCGACTTCAACGGAACTCATGCATGTCCTTCGTTGTCTTCAAAATTATGCTACTTTTTTCACTTTTGTTGGCCCACGGAAGTTTGGCATTACTTCTTCTGCAAAGCGCTGCATAGCCTCTAGATGCTGAGACTGAGGCTGACCAAGGTTAGAACTTAGAATGTACTCGTCAATACCAGCTTCGTGGTATTCGGCCATGCGATCAATCAACTGATTAGGTGTCCCAATTAGCAGGTTCTGCTCAAGTTCTTCTATAGATTGAATGCAGGGGAGGGCAAGTATACAGCCGTTTTCTACTTCGCCTGGGCCAGTGAAAACATTATCAAAACGACCATAGTATTCATAGGCACGGGAAAGAATTTCCGTTGCTTCCTTTTCGTCTTCTGCACAGTATGTGACACGAGACATCATGATACGCAGATGCTCACCTTTGGTTCCCATAGCTGACTTTGCTTCCTTGTGCGCGGTAATCTGGGACTTGAAAAGTTCCTGCTTACCGGCTAATGGTGTGGTCTGGATGTGGAAGCCACGCCTGGTAGAGGCTGCAATACCTGAAGGATCCATTACTGCTATCATCATACGTGGCATTGGCTGTGTCAGGGGGCGAGGCATAATAGTCATTGGCTGAAAGTTGTAATACTCACCTGACCATCCCACCTCTTCCTGAGATAGAAGTGCAATCAAAACTTCAACACTTTCGTCAAACTTTGCTCTTGTCTCCTCCATTCGAACGCCGAAACGCTCTATCTCGTATGCAAAAGCTCCCCTGCCAACTCCAAGAACCAGCCTTCCGTTGGTAAGAATGTCTGCCTGCGTAACCTCTCCTGCGAAAACACGCATGTCCCGTATCGGCAGGACCGCGACTGAGGTCACCACCTCAACATGTTTTGTAATGCTCGCCACTTTTACTGCCATTTGCAGCGGAGAGGGTGTAAGCAGAATGTTAATAAGGTGGTGCTCCGGAATTGTAACTCCATGATAACCAAGCCGATCTGCAGCCTGCGCCTGTTCCAGCATATCGGCAAAAAGCCGATGGCCCCCATATGACGGATCTGGAAAGTAGCTTGAAAGAAAATGGTTGAACTCCATCCTGCAATGACAAAATTATCTTTTGACTGTCACTTCTTCTCCTGATTTTTCAGGCTCATCATCCACAATTTCAGCAGGGAAACCCAACGCTAATACCTCAGTTCCAGAGGATTCCTCCAGTCGTCGGACAATGTTAGGAGACCACTCTCGGGAACCATAACGCTTTTTACCATCCTTAAATATATCTATCAGTAACGGTGAAACTTCCAGAGGTACTCCTTCGCGTTCAGCAATCGCCTGGAAAAGACTGACATCCTTAATTACAAGATCCATGGTAAAGTTTATGTCACGGCTTCCGTTGAGAATCACCTGACTCTCAGTTTCGTGAACGAATGAATTCCCTGAAGAAATGCGAATTGCTTCATAGGTTGTGTTTAGATCCATGCCTGCCTTCTTTGCAGTGGTAAGTGCTTCGCAGAGACTTACAAGGTTGGCTGTGGCTAAATAATTTGTAAGAACCTTAAGTACGGAGGCAGAACCAAGTTTGCCTGTGTGCAGAATACGACGACCAAGAACTTTTAAAACAGGCAGCATTTTCTCAAATGTCGATCTTTCTCCTCCAGCAAAAATGGATATATTACCTGTAGCAGCTCTGTGGCATCCTCCAGATACAGGACAATCCATAGGCTCCCCATCCAGATTCAGAACCTTCTCACCCAGTCTAATAACTTCTGCCTCATCTGTTGTGCTCATTTCTGCCCAAATTTTGCCCGCTGACATACCGGCAAGTATGCCATCCTGGTCTTCCATAACAGCAGCGCTGACCGCAGGACTGGGGAGACATGTTATCACCAGGTCAGATGATTCGACCATCTGTTTTGGAGATTCACCAAATTTTGCTCCTTTTTTAATAAATGTTCTGACTGTTTGTTCGTTCAAATCACGAACAGTAAGATCAAAACCATTTCGGAGAAGGCTTCCTGCCAGTTTACCTCCAACATTCCCAAGACCAATGAATCCAATTTTCATCTCATTTTATATGGTTACAGTTAAGAAAAATTGACTTCCCGTGTTTTCAATTGAAATTTATTATTATTCTACCTTCACCCCCATCTAGCATTTCTTTACACGCTTCGTTAATCTGCTCTAAGGAGCAGGTACTTGTAATCAGGCGATCCACAGGCAGTTTCCCGTTCAGACACAATTCTCCATATTTTACAAAATCACGCTTAGTGTGAGCAGTGCCATAAATGGAACCAGTCAAAACTTTTTCATCTCGTATTATCTCAGCCGGATTAACCTGGAACTTTTCACCGGAAGCAGGGAATCCAATCATCACTGCAGTTCCACCAGGACGAATTGTATCTATCAGCTGTGTTTCGAGTTCTGTATTTCCAACTGCCTCAAATGCGTAATCTGCACCTATTCCATCAGTAAATGCCTTTATTTCATCTAATGTCCCTTTTTCACTTAACACAAAATGAGTTGCCCCAAAACTCTTAGCCAGATCTTTTTTAGAATCCGAAATATCAACAACTATAATTTTGACGGCACCAGCCAATTTGGCTCCCATCACAACAGACAGTCCCACTCCACCTGCACCATAAACCACTACACTGGAACCCGGCAAAACACTCGCCTTGTTTAGAGCTGCACCAACTCCTGTAGTAACTGCGCAGCCAATGATTGAGGCAACATCAAAAGGCAGATCTAAAGGAATAGGAACACAGCTTTGTTCTGGTACCACGGCATGGGTGGCCCAGCATGCAAGTGAACTTAGATGCTTTATTGAAGCACCCGAACTGTCTGTAAGACGTGTTTTACCATCAAACATTGTCCCTTCCCAAAGAGGTCCAGTGTATGCTTTACATAAATTAGTTTTTCCATGCATGCACAAATAACAACTGCCGCAAAAAGGAATCCAGCTCAATGCCACATGATCACCTGCTTTAAGGGTTGATACTCCCTCCCCAATTTCTTTAACTATTCCTGCCCCTTCATGTCCCAGCACAACTGGAAGTTCATGACCTGCATCACCAGTAACAACGTGATAATCACTGTGACAT
>LULM01000378.1_pt1 | contig 11985 bp, 9 predicted proteins | sample 728151 | NCBI WGS metagenome assembly LULM01 (sample SAMN03860289, study PRJNA289734) | marine metagenome | biome: seawater column; feature: ocean; material: water; isolation source: Red Sea water column Station 149 - depth 200m | place: Saudi Arabia: Red Sea | collected 2011-10-15 | depth 200 m
GTATTATAGGGCTCGCAAATGGTGGTGAGCCAGCGATGGAAATGGACTATCGTGGTGGCGGCTTTATCCCTGTCGGCGCCAAAGAACGGGCAGATGATGTGCCTGCTAGACTATCGAAAAACGAATTTGTAATGACGGCTGACGCTGTACGGGCAGCGGGCGGCGGTAGTGTTGATGTAGGAGCACAAAGAATGTACGATTTAATGAACAGATTAGAGGCACAAGCATAATGGCAACATTTGACGAAACGATAGCAAGCGCATACGCCGACCCAGGTGGAGTCATTGACGCTTATAAATCTTTAATACAACAATCCAATATTCCAACAGGTGCACAACTTGCACCAGACTTAACACAAGAGCAATTGGACGCCGGTCAATTATTACAATCAGGACTAGGTTCGTATCAACCATTCTTAACAGCAGGCGGCCAAGCATTATCCACTGCGTTGCAAACAACAGGTCCACAAGCAATGCAAGATTACATGAATCCGTTTACACAAGCTGTTGCAGATACAACCATGACAGATTTGGAACGTTTGTTTGGTCAACAAAGAGCGGCACAGGCACAACGGCAAATACAAACAGGTGGTTTTGCAGGATCAGGCACCAGAGGTGCTGTTGCTGATGCAGAACTTGCACGAGCACAAGGTGACGCGTATTGGTCAAATATTTGGACAACTAGGTCGACAAGCTCAAGCTGGATTGTTTGGAGATGTGGGTCAATTGTTTGATATCGGTGAGGCTGAAAGACAAATTATTGGCGCGCAAAATCTAGGGCAGTATCAGACACCATTCTTTGGCCTTGGTCAGTTTGCAAATATTTTAAGCGGTATGCCAACGCCTCAACAATTCCAAAGTCCTAACCCTATTTTAACAGGTATCGCTGCAGCAGGCGCAGTTGGTAATTTATTTGGGTAAGTTATGAGTAAAGTTTTACAACGCGCTATGTTTAAAAAACCACAGCACGAACACCGTAGCACGGGTATTGCAAGTGGGCTGGAATATAGAGAAGGGTATGCAGTTGGCGGGCAAGTGACAACTCCTAAACGAGGCTTGGTTGACGGGCCTGGCGGATATGCAGGTCATAATATAAATTTACCCGCTAACACACAAGTTGGAGGAATAGTTAATCCTAGTCTTTCTATGGGTAGTGGCTTAGACATTGACGCCACTAAACAATTAGCAGAACTTATGTTAAAAGATGTGCCAAAAACTGATTTTAGTCAATTTGCAATTGACTACACTGATCCAGCTTTGGCTGTGGATTACAGCAAAACGCAAGGTTCTGCTTTTTCACCAATTGGAACGGCTGCTGGTCGCACAATTGCTGATCCAATTCCAGAAGGACAAAGCCAGTTTGCAACTTTTGTTGGTAATTTATCAGCTGACGCAGCTGATTACGCGGCACGTAGAAAAGAACTAGATTTGTTATCGCAGGCTCAAAGAGCTGAAACAGCTCTTAAAATGAAAGAACAAAGTAAAGAATTAGGTTTACTAAGTGCGGAACAAGATAGAAGCACTGCTGAAAACATTGCTGGTCTAACCACCAATCTTGCTATTAAACAGTTGGATTTAATGAAAGAAAAACAACCTAATGCATTTACTTTCATAAATAAAAGTTTGATTGCACAAGGTATCGATCCTGATAAACCTGAAGAATGGGGCGAAGAAGGCACGAAAATAGTTATGGATACTTTAGCGTTAGCAACTGGTGAACCAACAGAGTCTACAAAACAATTTCAATTAAAAAAACAAAAATTATCGATAATGAGTGAATTATTACGAACACTTCCAGATAATGTTAAAAAGAAAATATTTGAAGGTGGAGGAGAATACGATAATTTTGTAAGTCAGTATAATAATTTAATGGTTATGGCAGGATTAGATCCTGTTAGTTCTGTTTCTACAAACCAAATTACGATGGCGGACAACGCCGCTGATCTTTCAAGACTTGCTGAAGGAAGCGAATTGCCAAATCTTTTAGCGAACAGCGGAGATTTATTAAGTGCAGCTGCAGACGATGACGCTCTTGCTAAAACTGTAATTAAAGCTCAAGAAGCACAAAGAAGATTTTTTAACGGAGAATTAACAGTTGAGCAGTTTACACAAGTCATGGAAAAAATAAACGCTAACTTATTACAGGCTGGACAAGACACTTTTAATCTCGACCTTTTAAAATAAGGAGCAGACTCAATGGACGACAAAGAGTTTGAAGATTTTTTAAAATCAATAGATGATATCGGTTCAAGCGTAAACGTTCCAACAACCCCAGCAGACTCTGACTTTGATCTTTTCATGAAAGAAATAGACGCGTTAGACGATTTAAGATTTGGTCCAGGCAGTGAAGAAGCTCTTTTACGAGATGTGTTTAAAAACAAGCCAGAAGTTGTTGATCACTATTTTAGCAAAAAATCAAAAGACCCTAATTTTAAAATTACAGAAGATGTTTTAAAACAATTTAAAGTTCAAGAAGATGTTCCTGAATTAAATTTTGGATCTTTTAGTGATTTTTTTAGTAGTGCCAGAGAACAAAAAAACACTGACCTGGATAGATTTTCTAACCTAACAGGCACTAAAATGGTCTATCCCCTAGACAATTTAGACGATCAAAGCGCACTAACAGCTATTTACAACGCAACCAGAAGACAACAACCACTTGGTGCACAAGATTGGAAGCCCACTTTTACAGAATCATTATCGATTGGAACATCTGATACAAATTTTTTAACAGATATAGAAGAAAACTGGTCAACAATTAATTTAGAGGGAAACGGTGTTGCTGATTTTGCAAGATTTACAACACAGTATGGCATACCTTACGCAAAGGCTGTAAATTTATTTGGTAAAATAAAAGGTTATCAAAAATTAGCTAACTTGGGGCGAACAGGCACGATGGGCAAAATATCAAATGTTGGTGCTAAGTTTGGTTATTGGGCAATACCAGGCATACCAGCTGCATATTTATTTACATCTGACGAAAAAGACGTGCCGGCTTATGCGCTTGATGATATTGGAAACATGTTGGGTTTTGTCCCTGGCATGGAGGGAACTAGAAAAGTAACGAGATTAGAAGAAGAAGCCAATCTTTACGGTTCTGAAAAGGCAGCGGCTGCAATACGAAACAGACTTAGAATTGGTTTAAACGAAGGCACGCTTACAGGATTGTTTGGAACAGCAATACCTCCAGCTTTAAAATATGCTGTTGGTTATCCGTTGTATTATGTAGGAGGAGCTGCAGTTAAAGGCCTTAATGCAAATTTAAATTTATATGCTTTAATGTTGCAAAAGGGATACGACGGAATGAAATGGGCAGTGGACGGCACAGGAAAAATAATTTCCAAAACAAAACCAGGTGAAAAACTAGGGACTTGGTTTGATAATGCATCTAAAAATATGTTTCCAAAATTTCAAGATTGGAGAATGTATGACTGGACATCATCAAATGTAAAAGAACAATTTAAAGGCGCAACAGCCAGAACCTTAGAATATTTAAGTAGCACGGGTCGATTTACTCCTGAAAGTAAGGTGGCGTCACGTGAATTTCTTTTAAACGTGAGAGGCAAAAACAAAAAAGTAAGCGCAGCGTTGGACGAGTTAGAACGTGCCGTGTACAAATTAGGAGATGATGTGAATCAATACGGTCAGTTAAACAACTCGCTTAGAAGAGAGATGCTATATGACAATATCGTAAACGTTCTTAGAAATAAACCAGGATATATCGCTCAAAATAAAACATTGTTTCCAACAAAAGAAATGAGAAACAATATTCAAACTGTCTATAATACTATTCAAAATTTAAAAAAAGAAAGTTCAGCAATAGCTCCTAGATTACTTGAGGGCACTAAAGAAACCATGAATTCTTTTTATGACGATATAAAAAGTTATCTTACTCAATCGTATGCCGTGCTGCGAAGCCGAGAAAAATTTAAACCAAACAGAGAAATTGTTGACGAAGCGGCAGCGTGGTTTCATGAAACGGCTAAAGGCACAGGCATGACACTAAGTCAATCAAAACAAGTTATTACTGACATTGTAAAAGAGGCTCGAACTGGTAACTTTAGTCCAAGAACTCTTGAAGAAACAATTACTAATAAATTAAAAGATTTTGCTCCAGACGCCCCACTTTTAAACCCTGGAGAAACAATGCCACAAATGATGCAAAAATTATTAGGCAAAGAAACAGACCCTAGAAGTATGATCATGAGCACAGTCAATGAGTTTGCCAATTTAGTGCAACAATCAAATTTTCATACAAAACTTATTCAGTTAAATGATGACATGATAGCAGCAGGTCAAAGGCCTTTTATGTTTAAAGGCCCGAGTAGTGAAGAAGCGGTTAATAATTTTAATAAATTTTTTCCTGGCATAGTGGGAACGCCTTTGGAAAGAATTATCGTTAGGCAAAATAGTCGTTTACCTATAGGACAAGAAATTGGAGAATATTTTACAACACCTAGCTTTGCAAAAGCACTGTATGATGACGGAGTGTTTGTTGACACGTTAAATAAATTTGAATTCATGCGTCTTGCTTTGTTTCCAAAAACGCTTATTTCAGCTGGTAAAACCGTGGGTAGTCAGCAAACAATTATTCGTAACTTTACGACAGCGTCTACATTTCCAATGATCATGGGTTTGATTGGCGCTGGCACAGACATGACAACAGCTTTTCGATATGTTTTAAGGGACATAGTTGGTAAAAGTAAAATGAATTCCAACGATTTTGTAGAATTGGTTGAAGATTATGCAAAACGAGGCATCACAGACCAGTCAGCCACGGTTGGAGAATTACAAACACTCTTGGCTGAAATAGGAAGCGGAACGTTAGACACAACGGCAAAACTAACACAAAAATTTTTTAACAATGTGGTTACAAAAAAATTAATTGATGTGTACCAAGCTGGTGATTATATTTGGAGAATCTACGGATATCACGCGTTACAAAGCATATACAAACCAATATTAAAAAACAGAGAAGTTGCTGAAGCTTACTACAGTCAAGTTTTTAAAAGACGTTTTGACCCTTTAGATGCAGCGGGCAAAGAAAAAAGTATTTTAGAAATAGTTAATCAAACTTCTGCCGAAATGATCAACGCCTCTTTTCCAACATACAGTCGTGTCCCATACATAACACAAGAAATTAGAAATTTTCCTTTTCTTGGAAACTTCGTGTCATTTGCCTCTGAAATGTTAAGAAGTGTTTCTCAAAACATGTTGTATTTAAGAAGAGAAATTAATTTTGTTCATCCTGATAAAGCAGTTCAAGAGGCTGTGCGTTACATGGGATGGCGTCGAATGTTAGGGCTAGGAACGGTGATGGGCGCTCCCGCCGCGGTCACAGCCATGGCAATGAAAGGGACTGGAGTCTCGGAAGAAATGATGCAGGCGTACAAAGATTCTGCTGCTCCGCCTTATGCAAAAACAGGTGTCATACCTTTAAGTGCTCCAGATGAGGACGGAAATTTTTGGATTAATAATTTACAAACCGTGTTTCCTCACTATGCTTTTATAGCCGCCTTTGATGATTTATTTAAAGAAAGAACAGAGGAAGCTTTTTTTAAAAGACTAAAAATGAGAATTTTTGGAGGCACTATTTTGTCTCCTTTAGGAGAAGACAGAGATCCAGGAGTAATCGATCATTTATTTGGTCCGCTGATGGATGTGCCAATAGTTTATGAGATTCTTGGAGAAATAGCACTTAACAGAAAGAGAAGTGGTAGCACTATTTATGATCCAGATTTTGATAATTTAGAGGAAGTTTTAAATAAAAGTTTTTCTTATTTTTGGGAAAAAGCAAGGCCTACGACATTTACACAAATTGAAGATACTACACAGGCGTTAAACAAAGAACTGGAGGCATCGGGCAAACCAAGAAACTTAAATCAACAACTTTTAAAATGGTTTGCTGGATTTTCTACATCTGAATTTAATCCTAAAAAATCTTATGGATACACAATGAGTAAAGTCAGTAGAAATATGGGGATTGGAAAAAGCGGATTTAACAAAACTATTAACGGTGCAATAAATCCAACTAAACAACTTAGTTTTGACACATACAAAAAAGAATTGGTCTCTCATTTTATTCAATCTAAAAAATTAAAAAAAATTATTGATGATTTTATGGTATTGGGCGTTGATGAAGATACTATCTTAGAACAAATAAGAAGGCCTAACTTGGGCACAAGTTTAGAACGAGCAATGGATAACGAATTTAATCCAAGATTTATTGATTATGATGACACCAATTTAAATAATAAAGCTGAAGATTTAGGAAAAGACATTGAGGATATTATAGATTTTGACAGAATAGAAGATTTAGCGGACAAACTTGACGGTCTTTCTTTAGACACATCTTTGGAAGACTTTATTCAAATAATTAAAACAGGACAAATGCCCGACACGGAATTTAATTTTGATGATTTTTTACAGTCTATAGATGATATAGATTTATCTTCGGCAACACCTGTTCAACAACCAGTTACGCAAACAACTGTGCCTCAGTTTCCAATAACCCAACCACAGGCAACTGCAGCAACACCTCAGGTGGCACCGCCTGTGGCCACGGGGACAACACAAGGAGTGACACCTACAGAAACTGCCTTGCTATCTCCGACTGAACTAGCTATAAGACAACGAAACAGAGGGTCAGCATGACGGACGATAACACAAAGTATGCGCTTGAGGCTCATCTAAAAGAGTGCGAGCTTCGTTATAAAATATTTGAAGAGAAGTTGGACAACTTAAACAATCACCAAGAACGCATCAACAAACACACATTCGAACTACGCCAAATGATGACATGGTTCATGGGTGCTGCAGCATCGTTTGCAGCCATATCTATTATTCTTGGTATTATCTATTTTATCGCAGAGATACTTTAGATCCAACTCTTCAAATCTTCTCCGAGTATTTCATTCGCAACATTAATTTTATTACGCAACGCTTTTACAATTTTTTCATCAACAGTCTTTTCACATATCAGGTCAACATAGGTGACCTTATTTGTTTGTCCTATTCTGTGTGCTCGGTCTTCAGATTGTAGTCTTTTTTCAAGATCGTAATTGTTAGAGTAGTATACTACCGTGTTTGCAGCTGTAAGCGTAATTCCATAGCCGCCCGTCTGTGGGTTTCCTACGAAATAGCGCGCAGGGCCGTTTTTCTCTTGAAATAGAGCAATTTGCTTCTGGCGAACCCTTTGGTCTACTGCACCGTGATATTCGACTGTAGAGGCCTCTCCGTGCGTTTTTTTCAGAGTCGCGACTATATTTTTTATGTCCTCGACATAGTTTGCCCAGATTATGACCTTGCCCTCTGTCTCTTCTAACAGTGCCATCAATTCATCAAGTCGATTGTTTTTTAGGTGCTTAATTGTGCCATCATCTGCCTTAAAATGGCCACAAGTTATTTGATGCAATCGAAGCAACTGTGTCAACACATTCACGGTCGAACAAACTTTGCCGTCAAGTTCGGCAAGTGCAATTGTTCGCATCATGTCGTATGCTTTCTTTTGTTCTTTGGTCAACTCAACAATTCGTTTTTCAAATACCTTGTCCGGTAAATCCAAACAATCTTCTTTAAGTATTCTATACGAAAAATCACCAACAATGTCTGACAGCTCACCAAGATTACGGTAACTGTTGTTTGGTCTGACAATGCTCACCGAACGACCGCCAACGTTAATTGTTTGCATATTCGCATAGCGTGCACGAAACGTATAGTACGAGCTGTGACCCAGTAAGTCAGGATCTAAAAACTCACACTGTGAATACAAATCAAGAGGGCTTTTGGTGACAGGACTGCCGGTCATGATTCGTTTGTAATACGCATAACGACTGACTGCTATGACATTTTTGGTTCGTTTAGCAGATGGTGTTTTTATTGTTGTGCTTTCATCGATTGCCATCATCGCACGATATGCAGATAAAAACTTAGTGGCTTCTTCAAGTCCAGGTTTAGAAGAGAACGCTTCGATGTTCATGACAAACAAAGTCAACGACGGATCACGTGTGTCTTGATACAATTGACTCAACAGTTCTTGATCTTCTTTGGTTCGTGATGATGGAGCAACCCATTGAAACGTTCGACATTGTATATGGTCAGGTAAATGTGTTGGTATCTCTTGTGCTATCCAGTTTTTGTAAACACCTTTTGGTGCAACGATTAGTGCGCCGTTAAGTTTGCCTTCATCAAACAACATTGCAATGTTGTCTAATAATATCTTTGATTTGCCTGTCCCCATTTCACAGAACAAAGCAAATACTTTTTCTTTATAGCTCGCTGACAACGCGTCAAGCTGATGCTGATAAGGTTCAGTTTTGAACCTGTAGTTAAGTTTTTGTGCCATCCCACCGCCCAATTCTAACTTTATTATTAATTATATATTTCTTTCTTGAAATGACATATAATCATATGTATATTAATTGTCAAGAAAGTATTTATGACCGTATACTGTATTCAAGAGCCACCCGGCACAGCCGAGGGCAATCCAAGATATAACGTAATGAAAGCGTTATCTTTTGGAGAAGTAAAATTTTTATTTACAGAACGTGCTCAACTCGTTTATAGTGCTGGTTCGTTAATACATAAATTAAGAAAGAAACTAGAAAAATTTAACGATGAAGATTTTTTATTACTTGTTGGGGATCCTGCCATTATTGCTGTTGCATCCGTGGTGGCATCAGAATCTAACAATGGAAAATTTAAGTTACTTAAATGGGATCGAATCGCAAGTAAGTATTATCCGCTATCGGTAGATTTATATAACAAGGAGAAAGAGAATGAATGAAATAAATGATATAGATTTTGAACAAGACCAGTTGGAGAGAGTGAACGATTCTGGTCTCTTAAACATCGCTGATTGCTGTCAAAGGTTGGTCGATCTTGAGAACGAAGCATCCACTCTCGAGGATCAATTGAAGCATATAAAAGAAGAGATGTTAAGTATACGTAACGAAAAAATACCTGCAATTATGCAAGAAAAAAACTTGACACAATTAAAATTAAACGATGGGAGCTCTATTGAAATAAAAAATTTTTACGGAATTACGATACCAAAGGACCCCGATCAACGGGCAACGGCGTATCAATGGCTTCGTGACAATAATCTTGGAGATATTATCAAGAACGAAATATCTGCAAGGTTCGGTCGTAACGAAGACGGAAAGGCATTGGAGTTTTCCAAGTTAGCCACCGCCAATGGGTATGAGGTTCAGCAAGATTTAAAAGTTGAACCCATGACCCTAAAAGCAACTCTTCGGGAACTGCACGAAAAAGGTGCAGACCTACCTCCCGAGGAGATTTTCAAAACGTTTGTTGGTAGGCAAGCAAAAGTAACAAGGAAAAAATAACAATGAATAAAGTTCAAAAGAAAACGAACAACGCAATAGCAGCTGTCGATGAAAGTATGTTCATGGCAGATGCACAAACACAGAGCGGCCTCGAGAACGTAAGTTCCGCCGATGATCTGGCACTTCCATTTTTGAAAGTGTTGAGTCAATTATCTCCGCAGTGTAACAAGACAAGTAATAATTATGTAGAAAATGCTGAACCGGGCATGATTTACAATACTGTCTCTGGCACACTCTTTGATGGAGAACAAGGTATTGATGTAATACCTTGCCACTATAAACGAGAGTTTATAGAGTGGGGCGAACGTGGCAAAGGCAGCGGTGCACCAGTGGCAGTCCATGATGCTGACTATGATATCAGTCAAGCACCTAGAGATGCTAACTTTCAAAACAGATTACCTAACGGTAACGTGATTGATGAAACAGCCAATCACTATGTTTTGGTTGTTGGTGAGGATGGTTACGAGCAAGCTCTTATAACCATGAAAGCTACCCAAAGAAAAGTTTCACGAAAGTGGAACTCCATGATGCTCGGCATAAAGATGCAAGGGAAAGAAGGACCGTTTACACCTCCTTCTTATAGTCACATCTACAAGCTGAGAACCGTACCGCAGTCCAATGCAAAGGGCACGTGGTTTGGTTGGGACATCCAGAAAGTTGGGCCCGTACAGGACAAAGGAACGTACGACGCAGCGAAACTGTTTTCACAAGGTGTCAGTAAGAACACTGTGAAAGTGTCCCACGAAGAAGAGTCGCAAACAGCGTCTTCTTCATCTTACTAAAACAGGGGCGGCTTCGGCCGCCCTTTTTATATAACGGGATAGAATGGACATAGAGAAATTTAAAGAAATATTTAAAGGGCTGAATATTGCCTATGGTAAATTTATACCCTCAGATACTAATGATGCAGGCAAGCTACAAGGGGACAATAAAATTATAAGACAGCCTAATGGGCTACCAGATAAACTGTGGGAAGATCACCTTAACGGCACAAATAGTTTAGGCATCATACCGATTGATGAGAACAACGAGTGTCGTTGGGGTTGTATTGATATTGATAAGTACAACGGCTTTGATCACAAAAAATTAATTCAAAAGATTCGAGACAAACAACTGCCGCTGATTGTTTTTAAATCAAAAAGTGGTGGCGCACATGTCTTTATGTTTTTCACTGTCCCTGTGAAAGCGAGTCTCGTGCAATCTAGACTAAAAGAGTTTGCTTCTTTTCTAGGTTGTGCGGGCTCAGAAATTTTTCCTAAACAAGTTAAGTTGTTATTGGACAGGGGACAAACAGGAAATTATTTAAACTTACCATACTTTGGTGGGGACAATGGCACGCGCTGTGCTCTTGATGACGAGGGCAATCCGTCTAGTTTAGAATCATTCTATTCTATGTATTTAACATACGCGCAAAACAACGCAGACGTGGAATACATTAAACAGCCTGACTACTTTGAGCATGGTCCACCATGTCTGAATACTTTGTACCACAATGGTGTGCCAGAGGGCGGACGAGACGAGACTATGACAAACGTTGCTGTGTATTTTAAAAAGTCTGGTAAGACAGAATTTTTATCTGACTTGTTAAACGTCAACAATCAGATGTGCGATCCCCCTTTGTCACAAGGACAGGTGCAAAAGATCGAGCAGTCTGTGTCTAAAAAAGAATACGACTATGCATGCAATAAAGAACCTCTTTGTTCAAACTGCAATCGTCGAGAATGTTTTAGAAGAAAGTTTGGTAAAGGCGAAACAGACTTAGACGTAGCACCAACGGGTCTTGAAAAGTATGGATCAGAACCGCCGTTGTGGTTTTTATCTTTGGATGGTGTTGACAAACCATTGGAGCTAGAGACAGAGGACTTGCAAAACCAAATACGTTTTCAAAGACGTTGTATGGAGCAGTTAAGTATCATGCCAAAAATAATACCTGTGCCGAGATGGACAGAAAAGATTAGCACGATCTTGAGCAACGCAACATCAACACCAATCAAAGGTGTCAGCAACACAGAACAGTTTATTGAGTATCTTAAAGAATGGTGCACCAGCAAAGGTGCAGCAGAAACAAAAGAAGAGATAACTCTGGGTAAACCATGGTTGAATCGTGAGGCCAACCAAGATCGCAAGCATCACTTCTTACTAAAAGATCTTGAAGAGTTTTTACAAAAGAAAAAGTTTACAGTGTTTCAAAGAAACAAAATGGTTCGCATTATCGAACAAGAACTCAAAGGCACAAAGAAAACACTTCGTGTATCAAAGCCAGATGGCGATGCGTTTTTGAAAGTTTGGGTCATACCAGAGTTTGTAGACGATATGGAGGACGTAGAGGTTGCAATACCTGACATGAAAGAGAAGGAGTCTTACTAGTGGCAGAGATTGTTAAACTACTTGGTCCACCTGGAACAGGCAAGACTACAACTCTTCTTGAATATGTAGAAGAGGAGCTCAAAACTGTGCCGATAGAAAACATCGGCTATTTTTCTTTCACACGCAAAGCAGCTAACGAAGCAAGAGACAGAGCCATTAAAAAATTTAGTTTAGACAAGAAAAGTTTTAAATGGTTTTCAACACTGCACTCTTGTGGCTACCACTCTATCAACCAAGAGGGTCGAACAGTTATGGGCAAACCTCAGTTTAAA
>LULM01000541.1_pt1 | contig 11856 bp, 17 predicted proteins | sample 728151 | NCBI WGS metagenome assembly LULM01 (sample SAMN03860289, study PRJNA289734) | marine metagenome | biome: seawater column; feature: ocean; material: water; isolation source: Red Sea water column Station 149 - depth 200m | place: Saudi Arabia: Red Sea | collected 2011-10-15 | depth 200 m
GCGTGAGAGTGGTAACGACGTCTGCGTGTTTAACCGCATCTTCAACATTGTCATTATAGCCCCAAGCACCCGCTATGTTCTCTCTCCCGATCCACTCATGAAGTTTTTTCATGGCATCCTTGTTCCGGTCATGGGTTTCCACGGTCATATTCATATGTCCAAAAATAGACTCGTAAGCCTCTATGTGGTATTTGGCTTGTAAGCCGCAACCTATGAAGGCGAACTCCCGCGCGTCTGGAGCGCAATATTTAGCTGCAATAGCTGAAGTAGCAGCGGTTCTATAAGCAGTCAAGGTCGTACAGTCCATAACCATTAACGGATAGCCCGTGAACCTATCGCTTAGAATAAGCGTCCCAAGTGTCGTTGGAAGGGGTGGACCGTCAAAATTATGTGGATCCTCAACCTGACAATTTTTTGGAAATACCCCAATCCATTTTAAAGCAGCGTAGCCGCCTAATGCTGCTGGCATAGCTCTAAAATCTCCGTACTTACCACCCTGAAGATAGGTTTTAGGAACCATGTCTGCCGTCGGGTCAACAAAGGCTTGTTCAACAGCCTCTATAACTTGAGGCCACTTGTTACAAAGCAAGTCCTTGACCTGATCATCATCTATGTATTCTTTATATTTCATTTTAAATGGTAGGCAAGGTGAGACTCGAACTCACGACCCACGGTTTAGAAGACCGTTGCTCTATCCAACTGAGCTACTTGCCCAAAATTATCTTTCGTAATAATCTGTATAGGATGGTAAGCGAGCGTCCTTCGGCAACCCCTTTGGGTACGTTTTGGGCCTAATACAGGCCTTCATTTCATTATCTCTTTTATAAAGCTTTTCTTGTTCGACTTGATATTTGTGCAGTAAGCGAGCCCTATCTTTGCACGGCATACTCCACACGGCTAACTTACAAAATAATTTATACAAAAATAGTCTCATCATTAATAATATTCTTTAAGTCCCGCCTTCTTCTCTGCCCTTTTGCGCTTCATGTATTCACGCTTTTGTCTCCTGCGCCTTTCTGGATCACGTTGGTCGTAAGCTTTACGAGCTTTAATTGCAGCTTTCTTACCCTTCTTACTTTTTAGGTAACGTTTTTGCGGCGCGTATATATCGTCCACTTCAGATTCGCATTTCCGCTCGGGAAAATTTTGACTTTTTTTGCTTTTGCTCATGATTCCTTTTTACATTTACAAGATCTTTCACAATAGTCTCCGCTACGATATCCCTGTTGCTTTCGTGCTCTAGGCTCGTCATGGAGAATATCTCTAGAGTGTCCTTTATAATCTCTTTTGCCCTCTGTTCCTCCCCAATTAATCTCGTCATAATTATCTCTAAAGCGCTTACTAAAACAATTTCTAGGTTTATCTCCTTTACCGCTCATTATTCATACCGCTTCAAAGTTTCTAGCCTGTCTAAAGCATCGGCCGCCAACGAAAGAGCTTCGTCAGCATTTTTATAAAAATCTCCAGTTGAATGATCGCCAATCCCAGCCGCCTTATCGCTAAGTAGCTCTAGGGTTAATTCTGCTTTTGCTAAATCAGCCTTAGCTGAGCTTTCTAACATATTATATAGTTTCTTATTCATAATTTAAATAATTTCAAATAATTTACAAAGAATGATTACTTGTAATACAAGTGTACAAACCGCAAACACTGTTCGCATGAGTTCCATTAGATGATTACAGTTATCTAATCTACGCTCAATTTTATATAGCCATTGCGGTAACATATTATCTTAACTCCTCTTTTAAAAGCCTCCAACGATCGCTATCGATTTCTTTTTTTCCGCTATCAATATCCTTAAGCATCTCAATGATATCCTCGATAGAATCATAAATATAATGATGTGGAACCATGCCCATCATCCAAAGCGGTGTGGTTTTTTTGCCCCCTTCCATGCTAATAAAGATAGGCTTCTTCATTCTAACTGCCGTTACAATTTCTTCCGCGCTGCCCCAACTAGCCACATCAGGCAATAAATGAGCTACAATAAAATCACTTCGATCAACAAGATTAAGGTCATAACTACGAATGGTTTTCATTCGTTCCGTAACGTCATTGTAGTATCCCCTATCCATATCCTCTAAAGTTTTTGCTCTGGCCTTCTCGTCTTCTTCGACATCTTTAACGAAAGGTTTTTTGTATGGATTAAAAATCCTAATGCCCAAGGGTCTGAGTTCTTCTTCAACATACTCTCGCCAGTCTCTGCCGCTAGCGTATTGCATGTGTCCGACTAAATAAGTTCTAGTTTTGAATAAAAGGTTCATTTGATTCCAGTCTTATTATGAAGTATTTCCTCGTACTGGTCAATCATTTTTTCTTCTTTTCGCAATTTATCTAGATAGTTGTCCATCTCTTCTCTGAGGTGCCGTTTTTCTTTATTACATTCTTCCGAGTAGCAATTGTCTAGCTGTTCGTACCTACCCCAAATTTGTTCCGTTTTTTCTTCTATAAAGGAGACGGTATCATTAATTATTTGAGAGTGTTTATGTAGCTCCTCGGGGGTCATACGACTTTAATTTTAAATTTCTTATTTTTATCTTTTTTGGAAAGTTTATTTAGGTAACTTTGAGCTTTTTCTTTTCCCTCCGGAGTGTGAGGGAAGGCACCCTGTACTCTTTCTTTATGCTCTGTTACTACAACGTAAGCTTTATCTTTCTTAACTCTCATAACAATATGATATACCTTTTCCTAAAAAAAAGCAACTCATTTTTCTTTCAGCGCTCTATTTAGTAAATCGTAAATATTCTCTACTGGAGGAGAGTGCGTATAAGTTTTGCCCCCAAAGGGAATACCGGGGTGCCAGTGAGGGTCGTTTTCTAACTCCTCGTTGTCATAATAGTATACTTTAGTTTTGAAGGGGTTCCAATGACGTTCATACCTACTTCTGCTATTCACATTGTCCCAAATAACTTGTGGACACTCGCATAAAGAAGCGAAGTGCATCGGCCCGCTACTTGGGCCGACAATTAATTTAGAACTTCTTAAAACATTAGCTATCTCAGACAGGCCTAAGTCCCTAAGGTCTTCGCATCCGTCTAAACAGTGAGCATGTGTCTTACTGCCTATACAAGCAACCTTATAGCCGTTAAATTTATTTATAAGCTCTTGCCACTTTTCCTTTTCCCAATTCCTAAGGTTGTCTATTATATATCCCTTTTTTCTAAGTGTCTTTATTGAATTTCTTGCGTGAACTACGAAATCATATTCGAATTGTTTAGAGCTTTCTCCGTAACGAAAATGCTTGTGTGGAAAAGGGTGTGCGGTCTCTATCGCTCCAGAGTACCAAAAATTTTTAATAAAAAGAGACTGCACATCTCTATTCATATGTATCGCTCCGGCGAAATCAAAGTCCCACCAAATTCCTGCGCCACCACATATATGAAAATCTGGAGATATTTCATAAAATTTTTCATGCACTTTTGTTTTTACCTCATCGTCTATAGATCTACAGGTATCTCTAACTGAGTCTTCTCCATCTACATCAAACTCTATGACTTCGTTTGCGAAATCTCTGTAAAGATCTGCCCTGCCCGAACGACACATAACAATAACCTTCTCAAAATTATTATCTTCTACGAATCCCCTAACCTTAGGAATGTAACCAAATAATTCCCACCCAAATTCACCAAACCAAGGCCCTATCAACAAGCTTTTTTTCTCGTCAGACTTTAAAAATTTAATTGTCGATAATTCCAATTCATAATCTGTTCCTTCGGTAGGGGAATTGGGTCTTCCCTTCGGTCTTTCTGGAGTTAGGTTTGCATCTAAGAATCTTATGGTATTATTTTGAGCACAACATTCATGCGAAATAATACAGTCTCCCCATTTTCCGGACACTGACTCCTGTCTCCTTCTTTTGGCATAGCCCTCGCCGGGATTTGCGTATTCGGGCCCGAGTATGTGCATACACTCTTTTCTTTGAAGAAAGTATTTATTAACATATATCTCATCACATATATTATATTTATTTTTATGCCCCATTTTTTCGTCAGAGTTTATCCACCGAGCAATAGTTTTTACCATGTCCGATATTTGATTTGGAGTCCCCCCCCAGATACAACTTTGAAAATATTGTGATACGTCATATTTTTCAGGATCAACGTAAGCTGAAGACTTCGGGTCGTCTTCAAATCTTATTCCTTTGCTCCCTCTGCCGTGCCTAACAGAAGGAAACCCATGAAGCGCACCGATTAAGCTCTTGTTTGGTAAAACTAAATCTTCCGTTTTAATATCTTTCTTGATCACGCTGTCTGCGTCGAAGTATAAAACAAAATCTGACTCTACTATTTGGTTTAGGGCTTGGGATATATATTTAAATTTATTTAATTTTATTTTTCTTTTGTCTACTTTAAGTGCTTTGCCGCTTTGTATAAATGGCTTATCTGCTTTAACATAAGTAACCCCTTCTTTGTCAAATTGATTTCGCCATTCTTCACAAAAAACAAAGTACTTTTTTTTCACACCATCAAAAAGGTGTTTTTCCGAGGACTCATAAAACCTTTCAAAAAAAAGATGGTAATCGTCCAAGCATATGAAAATTATTGATACATTTTTAATGCTCATTATTAAAATGTAAATACTCCCTTCTGAGCTCTCTCCTCTAGTGTCCTGTCGGCAAAATTGATTCCAGAAATCCTCTCAAATTCCTCAAGAGTCCTTTCTTCTCCTAATCCGAACTCGCCAATATCTATTCCATTATCTTCACCGTGGAGCATTTGCCTTAGTTTTTTTAAACTTTCTTCATGTAGCTTACCGTAACCCGTTTTTTGGTCTGCCCAATGACATATTCTCTCTTCCCTCGTATAATTATGCCACACCACATTCTTAGTGGGGGTAAAAATATCCCACCCTCTTGTCCAAGATCTCGTCGCTAACGAAATCTCGTCTCCGGCAAAATAAAGGTTCGGGTCATATTTGTATTCTCTAATGTGCTTTCCTAGGGTAAAATAAAAATGACCAGAAACTAAAATAGAAGGCACCGGCTTGCCCGTCCTTTCTTCTTTTGCTTGATGTTTCGCTCTAAAAGAAACCGTTCCGGTTTTATTAAATCTAAGGCAGTACATTTTAAGTACTCCACTCTTATTTAAATAATTTAAATTTGTTCCATCGGTTTTAGAAAAGGCTGGGCAATAATGTGAGATGATTGGCTTTTCCGAACCACTCTCCTTCATCATTTGGATTAAGCTAGTATCCCATTTGGGAGCAAACCTCATGTGAGAGTCTAGCTGCATTGTATATTCTGCATCATCAAAGTACATTGTTTGAATCAAAGACCTAGCCCAACCTAATCCCTTGCTAACATAAAAGGGAAATCTCATAACCCTAAAGTTATCTTGATCGTAAATAGATAGGTGGTGATTTTCTGGACCGTATTGATCACATACTCCAACTATTAAATTCTCCGGCTTATCCGCCGTGTGTAACATATTGTTAATAGTTTCTTCTATATCTGGATCTCTATAGCTAGCGATTTGAACATATATTTTATTTTTTGTACTATCTACCACTTCCACTTTCCCTGCGGTAACAGGTTTGCTTTTATATGTTTTTTCTGGTCTCCGGCTTTTAGCTGTCACCTTACGATTAGCGAAATCAACGTGAGCGTACTCGCCAAATTCCTGAATTGTTCTTGCTTCACCTAGACCGTATTTCCCTTTGTAATTTTCGAAATTAATCTGGTTACTCCTTTGCACCCCAAGCCTTTCTAATTTGGACCAGTGATTTTTTTCATGTTTGTTTTTTTTATCACTATGGAACTTAGGATCGCCCTCTCTGTAAAAATGATGATATAATACTGGTTTATGAGGAGAATAAATATCCCACCCTCTTGTCCAAGCCTTCATTCCTAGTATCGGCTCGTCTCCCGTGGCGATGATCGCTATATCTTCGTCATACGGCATTTGCTTAATTAGGGAAGACCTAGCAAACATAAAGTGTCCAGATATAAAAGCTTGAGGAATTGGTTTTTTAATCTTTAGTTTTTTTGTATTAACGTGTCCCGCTGCCAAAATTAATACCCCGTTTTTTCTAAAATCTTTAGCGTGCAGGAATGTCGTCCCTTCAAATTCTTTTATCTTACCATCTTTCTCTGGATAATATGGCAAGCATCTTTGGGAAATGATAGGATTCTTTGAGTCACATTTAGGTATCATTTTTAAAAGTTCAACATCCCAATTTTTAACGAACCTCATATGAGAATCTATCTGCAAATAATAATTATATTCTTCGCTCCAAAAGCCATGCGCTAATTTTCTAGCCCAATTCATTCCCATGCTCTCTTCGCTGGGTATTCTAATATATCTAAGCTTAACCCCATCAAACAGTTTGTCATTTTCCTCATTAAAATTCTCTGGCTCTTCCTTGCCGTACTGCCAGCAAACACCAATAGAGAGGCGCCCTTTGTTGCTGGCTTTTTTTATTGCGTCTCTAACTGTCGGAATTAATTCTGGATCTCTATACGCGGCTATATTAATAAATATTTTATTCATTTTCTTTTATCCATTCTTCTAGTTTCACCCTCGGCTCATAACCTAACATTTCTCGTAGCTTAGTTATGTCCGCTAAAGTTTCTCTTGCTTCCCCGGGTCTTTCTGCTATATACTCGCGCTCTCCGCCTATCAGTTCTGTTAGCTGGTTTACGCTATGGTTTGTCCCCGTACCTACATTAATAATCTCCCCAATTACGTCCGGGTTATCGGTAAACGCCGCTCTTAGGTTTACCTCTGCGACATCTGAAACGTGTGTATAATCTCTTCTCTGCTCTCCATCACCCACTACCGTCATGGGTTTACCCGCGGCCTTTTGTTTTTGAAACAATCCAATCACGGGCGCATATTGACCTTTTGTCGGCTGGCGCTCTCCATAAACATTAAAATACCTAAAAATAGTTGTTTCTAAGCCCCATAAACCGCTATACATTTTACATAAATCCTCTCCAGCTACTTTAGTTACAGAATAGGGGTTAAGGCAGTCTCTAGGCATGTCTTCTTTGAGCGGAGGATCGTTTTTAAGCCCATAAGCTGACGAGGTAGAAGAGTATAGTACTCTTTTTACTTGGGAGATTCTGGAGGCCTCTAGCACGTTAAATGTTCCCATAAAGTTAGTCCGCCCGGCCTCCTTCGGGGACTCCATGCACACCATGATTCTGGCTTGCGCAGCTAAATGAAAAACGTACTCCACATCTTGAAAGCAGGGTAAAAGATTATGATAATCATTAATATCAACATTATGATATTCCGCCTTGGGATGATGATGGAAGTTATCGTTACACTCCGCTGAATAATTATCTACAACCACTACCTCGTGATTAAGTGTCGCTAATTTATCGACGATATGACCGCCAATAAATCCGCACCCTCCTGTTACTAAGCATTTACTCACGTAAATAATTTATCAGCAAAAAAACGAAAAGTCAAAAGAAAAATGGTGGAAGCGGCGGGAGTCGAACCCGCGTCTTTAGAGCCATCGGCTCAAATATACTACAAGCTTAGTCGGTATTATATACTTTGCTTGGCAGGTTACCGACAAACGGCCTACACAAAGTTTGGAGGCACTTTATTTATCCTAGACTCCTCACCCTTCCTAGTTTTTTGCTCGCTGTCGACGCCCTAGCTCCTTAACGAGCATCCAGAGTAGGACGGGGCTAAAGAAGGGGCGAACTCCATGTCAATATTACTATTGGCATATATGTTGTTAATGGGTATTTAAAGAGGCCAACCATTATCCTCTGCTTGCAATCTGGCGTAAGGTCCTAAATCGAATCCGGTACGCTCCCATATATTATATATACACTATTACCAAAGTTAATGCAAGTAGGAAAAGTATAATAAAGGCTGCGAATGCCTTGCCGTCTTTCGGTTTGCTCGACTTATCTGCGTCGTGCGGAAGGATCATTTCACTTCTCGGAAGAATGCGAGTCCCAAAACCATTGATGAAAATCCTTAGAATTTTTACCGGGCATGAAAACTACCATATCTCTATATTGAAGCGCGTGAAATAAAGATTTACCATTATCTGCAACAAATCCGATTTCTCTAGCTTTGTCTGCGGCGGCCTCTTTATTAGTAAAAATATAATTACTAACCCGATCAAGTGACCCCGCTTCGGCTTCTTGCATGGCTTTTATCTGGTCAGTAAAATCCAATTCCATTTTATCAAAATTTTTCATGAGCTCTTGTTATTATATACACATATTTTCTCAAATAATAAAAAAAAACGCGGCAGAGCCGAAGCTCCACCGCGTTCCTCCACCCCCTTGGTATGCATCCCTTGGCTTAATCAACCGCCTCTCTTTGGAGGATAATAACTTTTGGATAAGTAACCCTAAGCATAAAGGGAAATACTTTTTTTGCCGCTTTTTCTTCTGCCGTGTCCTCTTTGCTTTCTTTGGGTGCGTGCTCAATGGGTAATTTTCTAAGTTCATCTTCGGTGGGCATAGCAGCATTTCTATCTAGGGCCCACATAATTTTGTGCTTTTCCGCATACTCAACCATCCTGCGCACCGGTACGATAAGATTAAAACCCTCTCCCGCTCCGCGAACCAACATTCCCACATATCTAGCGTCTTTCTTTAAATATACCCCACCTCCAGAGCTTCCGGGAAAAGCGGTACAAGTTGTCTGATCGAACACGAATTTATTTAATGACTTAATTAACCTACCGTGCTGAGAGGAGATACCATCAGTCATACTGTTCGCTCCCATTTGTCCTAATAGCGAACCAACGTGTAAAAGGTCTGTGCCTAACGGGGGAATCTCTTTATCAAGATAAAAGGTTACCGTATCTGTAACAAAATTTAACTTTCTCACGCGCAATAATGCGAGATCGTGTCCGTCTTTGGCGTCAGAATATTTCAATACTTCCGCATCCATCTGAAGGCGACCCACGGTCCTCCCATTTTGCCTAATTTCTTTTACAACCATGGGGTCTTTAAATTCTACAATAGTTTTAGAAACACCATTAACCACAACTTTTCTAGTGGAACGAAGATTATCCACGACGTGAGCGGCGGTCCATACTAAATTCACCAAATTACCATCTTTATCTTTTCGACTAAAGATTACCCCTGACCCTTCTCCATTAGAGAATTGGCCTTCGGATCTAATTGTGACAGAAACGTTCTGAAGATGTTCTGCCGTGGACTGTTTCTTCTCAGCCGCAAACGATGACGTTGCGATGGTGAGACCGAGGATGGTGGCGAATAAAGTTTTCATAACTCTTTAATTAAATATATTATAATATAATGTTACGCGCAAGTTAAATTTTTAATTACTTTTTAGTGTAAATTATTGTGATGAATTTAATCATTACAGCCGAGTTAAGTTCTGACCCCCCTTCTGAGGGACTATACTTTAGATTTCTTACGATGATGGCGCAAAAAGAATTGGGTTACGATGTAGTTCTTGAGGCCGAACAAAAAATGGTTGATACCTACTATAACTTTTTGAAACAGAAGGGATGGTTTGATTTTGTAAATGATATTGTTATTCCCGAATGGAGAATAGAAGGAGTTAGAATAGATACTCAAAATAATTACCCACTGACTATTCAGGCTCCTTATATAAGGTGTGAGAATACCCCCAACCTATTGGGTCAGATTAAATCTATTAAAAAGGCCTCTCTCTACTAAAAAATAACCAAGTCTGTAATGTCTTCTATGGAAACAATTCCAAACCAAGATAAATTTCTGTTGTCTCCGATAATAAATACGTGCCCCTTAGGAATCAAACCTATGTCTTGGTTTACATTAAAAAATAACCATTCGTTTTTAGGCTTACTTTTACGCTCTTCTTCCGTCTCTATATAATATATAACGTCGCCTTTACCGTATGGGTCTTCGTGAAGCTCGCCGTCTACATAAATTTTTCCGGTTTTAATGAAAATATATTCCCCCTCCAAGCCTATGATTCTTTTGGTTAATTTTTCGTACCATTTCGTTTTAACAATTACATTATCATACCTTCTTGGTTGCCAACTCTCTGTTAAAGTTGAGGTTTTTTGAACAACCAGCAGTTCTTTGTTCTTGTAAGTCGGATACATGCTGTCCCCGACATTGTAAACAAAGCCGTATTTCCAGCCAAAAAAGCAATACCACGCAAAAAGCATTAAAATCAATAAAATTGATGCACTTCTAGCCTTACTTTTTGATAAATATTCTTTATATTTAGACACGCTTCAGGTATAATTATAACACATTATGCAGGTAAAGTGTATATAATAATTAGACACACTACTAGGCTCCTCTAAGAAGGGGCCATTTTTATCATGAAAAGAAAAACTAAATCTAAAAAGGCCCCTCTGAGTTTATGGGGGAAAATTAAGGGTGGGGTAAGCTCATTGTGGTCTTGGACCAAAAACCGCCTAAATGGTGTATGGGACTATTTTAATGATAATGAATTCATGGATGGCGTACTAGCCGTTCTCCTCGGCGGCGCTTTAATTGTCGGTTGCCTGAATCCTTGGGTAGTTATTGGTTGGATCACGCTAATCTGGGGGGGCAAAAGAATTTACGACATCGTAAGGTATTAAGTGTGACATATTTTCACAACAAAAAGTAAGAAGGCGGGGCTTCAAGCCCCGCTTTCAGTGTAAATATATATATGGATTACCAGATACTCGTCAATATCGCCGTCGGTGTCGTCACTCTTATGGGGGGGTGGGTTTTTAAAATGCTCCTTGGTCACATTAACGAAATAAAAGTAGAACACAGTCAACTTATGAAAAAACATCATGACGACGTAGAAAAAATCACATCAAAATATACTGATCTGGCGCTTTCTCTGCCAGAAAAATATGTAAGCAAGGAAGATTTTAAGATGTTTTCTGAGCGAATGAACGATCGCTTCGATCGCCTAGAGGAAAAGATAGATAATCTAAAGGGAAATGGATAAAAAACTTACGCACTCTCTAGAGGTAAATGGTTTAATTGTAGAAATTTACAATGAAAAACCAGAAGAGAACTTCTGGGGAGACAAAAGAATTTATATTTACGACTGCATAAGTGACTTAACAGAGGTCGAGCGCGATATGATAATCAACTACCTGTATGAAGAAGGATTCATTGATGATAGGCGAACTAAATGCGATGTTATTCGGGGGGAAGACTTTTTTTAATTTCTGATATCTTAGAAAAAGCTCTTTCCTCTACCCTACACGGATAACTAACTTTTTTAAGCTTGTATAATTTTAAATATTGATCTGCATCTTGTTTTCTTTTAAAGTAGGCTAAAGTATGCCACTTTAAATTATTCCACCGCTCTTGTACTTCATAAAATTTCATCATTTTTCTATGTCGATAATGATTTTATCTATAGTTTCCTTGGTTACTTGAGGCATGCACATAATATGAGCTATATCATCTTGCACTGCCAGTTTCCATTTTTTTACTACTTCTTCTTCTGGTCTAGGAAACACTACTGTTATCGCGTGGTCATTTTTCCACGCCTTTATACCCAGATTATTCATTTTATTCACGGCATATTCAGCGGTTCTAACGCAGTGCCTAACCACCCTTTTAAAGCCATTAAACCCGTACTTTTTGATAGCGTACCATAAAACTAAAGGGGTAAACCCATTCCTAGAGCCACTAATAGTACTATCCAGCGAGCCAACATACTCCACGGCTCTGGATACCCTTCCGACATTACTTTTCAAAGCTAAAACCACTCCGCAGGGAATAGGGGAGCCAATTAACTTATGCCCGCTGATAGACATGCTTTGAACTCCCGTTGTAAAATCATAATGCGGAGCGTTATCCATGAAAGGCAAGGTCATTCCTCCTAGCGCAGCATCAACGTGAATATAATATTCGGGGATAGCAAGGTTTTTCAAAACCTTTTTTATTTCATTCACCTTATC
>LULM01000253.1_pt1 | contig 11846 bp, 12 predicted proteins | sample 728151 | NCBI WGS metagenome assembly LULM01 (sample SAMN03860289, study PRJNA289734) | marine metagenome | biome: seawater column; feature: ocean; material: water; isolation source: Red Sea water column Station 149 - depth 200m | place: Saudi Arabia: Red Sea | collected 2011-10-15 | depth 200 m
GATGTGGATGTTTACTTAGAAGACCCACAGGGTCATCTAGTTTCTTTCGCAAGAAGAGAGGACGGTCTAATGCATCTAGACCGTGACGATTTAGGGAAAAGAAATGACTTTATCAATACTCCGTCTGGTCCAGTGGAATACCCAGAAAATAGAGAAATCATCACCATCAGAGGAACCGTGCCGGGTGAGTACGTGTTAAATGTACATATGTACAACAAAAACAGCGACAACCTACTAACCCCGGTTACCGTGTTTGTAGATAAGATTAATCCCTATAGTACCGTATTGCTGCGAACTGTAGAATTGGGAGAAAAGGGCGACGAAAAGACTGTTTGCAGATTTGTTGTGGATAAAGAGGGTAAAATAAAAGATGTGTCCTATCTCTTCAAGTCTTTGACAGATTCGAAACCGCGAGGGTTTGGGTTATGATTCTTACAACAGCTTTTGTTTTACTGACAGCCATAATATTATGGTTTGTAATAGGCTCCAAAGGTCAGTGGTTTCTGAAAGCTTCTTGCATAGCTTTAACGCTATACTTCTCGCTTTCTTTGTCACAGTCATTACATGATGTTGCTGGCTGGCCTGCTGCCGAGCAACTTCCTGACAAGTTTGAGATTCATTGGGGTCTGGTGGAAGAACCAGACAAGGCTACCGGTAAAAAGGGTCGTATATATTTATGGCTAACACCTCAAGTAGAAAAAGAAAATTCAAGCTGGTTCATGTCTTTTTATGAATCGGAAAGCGGCTCCCCTAGAGTTTATTCCATACCCTATTCAAGAGACAACCACGAGAAGGTTGAGGGAACGGTAGAGGCTATAAAACAGGGTCAGAGAATGCAGGGTGGTGTAGGTGAGGGTCAGGGCGAAGGTGACGGTAAGGGAGGCGACGGCAAGGGCGGGAAAAACCAAGGACAAGGCGAAGGAAAAGGGGATGGCGGGTCGGGGTCAATGAGTAGAAGTCCAGAACTTTACTTTGGTCCTCTTCCTCCCCCAAAGCTACCTGAAAAGTAGAGGATAAAATGGATAACAAGGCTGTTATTTTTGGCGTTACCGGACAGGACGGGTATTACCTTTCAAAGCTGTTAATAGAAAAGGGGTACTCTGTAGTAGGCGTGTGTAGAAGGACCAGCACGCCTAATACTTCTAGAATTGATGACTTAATTAAAAACAGTGGTCTAAAAATAGCTCAGGGAGATATCACCGATTTTGGCAGTGTGTATAGCATACTTAATGAAGAAAAGCCGAGCGAAGTATATAACCTAGCGGCGCAATCTCACGTAGGCACATCTTTTAATCAACCGTCATTAACTTGGGATATTACAGCCAAGGGGTGTTTAAACATATTGGAGGTTATCCGAAAGCAACCAGAAAGCATTCGGTTTTATCAGGCTAGCTCCAGCGAAATGTTTGGAGACCAGTACACAATTAATCGCTCAGGAGATAAATTCCAAAACGAAGACACATCTTTTAACCCTCAATCTCCTTACGCAATAGCAAAACTAGCGGCCCACAAAACAACACAACTATACAGAAAGGCTTACGGTATTCATGCAAGTTGCGGGATACTGTTTAACCATGAAAGCGAGATGCGCGGCGACAACTTTGTTACGAAGAAGATAACCAAGTATGTTGGTGAATTGCACAATTGGCTGGATAGTTTTCATATAGAGCCAAATGATTGTTCAGGGTTGGAAGACGATGGAGATAAAATTGGTTTTGATGCATCTAGGTTCTTAGACACCATGATGACATACTATACGTTTCCCAAGTTAAAGCTTGGAAATCTAGATGCTTGTCGCGATTGGGGACACGCAGAGGATTACGTTATGGCTATGTGGCTTATGTTGCAACAAGATACTCCAGATGACTATGTTGTTGCTACCGGAGAAACGCATACTGTAAAAGAATTTCTTATCGAGTCTTTTTCGTGCAAGGGGTTTGAGAGTCACGAAAAGTTTGTGATGCAAGACGACGCCTTGTTTAGACCTTCCGAAGTTCCTTATCTAAAGGGGGATTATTCAACCGCTAGGGAAAAGCTAGGATGGACACCCAAAATTTCTTTCAAGGAGTTAGTTCATCGAATGGTAGATTATGATATAAAGGGGTGTCAATCAACATGGAAACAATATACCTAGACAACAGGCAGATTCAGACCATTCTTTCAGTTCCAGAGTGTATTGGCGTTATAGAGATAGTATTTAAGAATTTGCATCTTTCACAGATGCCTCCTAAAATTTATTTGGATATACCAGACGGAGATTTTAGGGCTATGCCAGCTATTTTTGATAAAACTGCTGGAATAAAGTGGTGCGGAGTTCAGTTAGACACGGCAAAACAAAAAAGAAAAATCAACATTTTCGCAAAGGTTCTAATCAACGATGTCGATAGTGGAAAGCTATTGGCAATTATGGATGGAGAGGCCATAACTGCTATTAGAACAGCCGCTGTAACCGGTGTTGCGACAGACTATATGGCTAAAGAAGATGCTAAGATTGCAGCGTTTATTGGATGCGGCAATCAAACAAAATATCAAATAGAGGCGGTTTTTGCGGCTAGAAAAATTGAAAAGCTACACCTGTTCGATTTAGACGAAAAGAGATGTGAGTATATAGGCAGGCAATTTGATATCGAATATGAATCGTTTAAAGATGTAGAAAGCTGCGTAAGAGATGCTGACATAGTAACAACCCTTACCCCCTCTCGAACTCCATTTATAGAACATAGATGGCTTAAAGACGTAGTCCACATAAACGCCGTAGGAGCAGACGCCGAGGGTAAAAGAGAGTTAGCCCCCTGCGTGTTGGACAATGTGGATTTTGTTGTTTACGATAATTGGGAGCAATGCTCTCATTCTGGAGAGATTCAATACGTCAAGCCCGAAGATAAAAAACAAGAGTGGACCGATTTGGGGGACGTAGTTCACCTTGAAAAAGATTTAAGCGGGTATAATCAAACAATGTTCGACGCGACAGGACTTGCTATAGAAGACGTTGCTACAGCAAGATATATTTACGAAAAGGTTACCCAAACGTAAAGGAGTGGACAGTGAGTGACTCAAAGTGGATAGTAGTTATTGTTCTTTTAGGCATTGTTGGCACCACGATTCAAAATGTGTTTTTGCGAGAAGAACTGAACGGAATCGTTCTAGAGTCTAGGAAAGATTATGAACAAGATTTAGAAGACGTGTATTTTTTGATGAAATCTGATAGTGCAAGACTGTATACAATTATGGATACTGAAGTGAGGATTTTACACTACGCAAAGCCTCACAAACATGCGATGTGGGCTTGTCCTGAATGTGCTGAACAAAAGCAGAAGGGCGATAAAGATGATGTACAAAGTGGCCATAAACATGTCAAAGGTGAAACGGAGGCTGGAGGCTAACGGGGTTAAAGTACACTTAAAAACAACAGTTGTTGTCTATGTTAAGGCTGATACCCCTGATGATGCCTGCGCCAACGCTATAGACAAGGTATGTAAAGAAATTAAGGAAAACAAAAAGACAAAAGCTGTAGAAAAGCTTGTTAAGGATGTTAAAGGACAAATCTCAGTTACAAAAATTAGGATACACAAACCAAATGGCTAGAGATTTTGATGACCCAGTATACAAAGACTGGCGTAAGAAAGTTTTGAATAGAGATAGCTATAAGTGTCAAATGCCGGGATGTAAAAGAAAAGGAAGAAGGATGCAGGTTCACCATATACAAAAATGGAGCACTGCTTCTAGTTTAAGGTTTGAGGTCTCTAATGGCATAACCCTATGTTGGGATTGTCACAAAGAAGTTAACGGAAACGAGGCGATATACTCAGGATTGTTTTATGGGATAGTTCAGAGAAATGACAACGAAAACTCTAATTAGTTTCCCAAGAAGCGGTGCGCACTGGTTAATGACTCTAGTTGACATGAGTGTTAATCATAAAGTAAATTGGCAGCATTTGCACGATATAAGACTCCACAATTCTTGGGAGGTAGCAAAAGTTGCAGATTTTAAAGATGGTTTCAAGCCCATTCTTACACCATATTATTTAGATATTACACATGGCAACCATGACCACGATATTGATAGACTTGTTTTTCTCTATAGAAAAGACCTTCCTGCCGTTGTGTATTCTTTTTTGAAATTGCTTAAATGCTCAATGACCAAAGAAAATGTTCTTAGGATGGTTATTTTATATTATGACTATATGAAAAAGTGGAAGGAGTTTATATCAAAAAATGAATACCCCTCTATCGTGGTAACATATGAAGATTTATCTAGAGCAACTCAGAAAACGCTAGATAAGATTTTAGAGTTCTATGATTTTGATAAGGACTTAATTAAAAGTTTTGATGTCAAAAAAGTGGATAAGAAACAAGTTTTTGACCACATAAACCAGACGAAGGACAGGCACTCTCCAATAGTGGATTGTAGTAAAGATTACTTGACGCAAAAACGAGAGTTTCTTCGGCAGTTTGGCTCCTTTATAGACTGTCTGTCCCAAAACCGAAACAGTTTGCCAAGTATCATTAAATTAGGAAGCACCAAGACTATAGAATATGACTACGAAAAATGTTCCTAAATATACTGTCATAAAAGACACAAGAGAAAAGGACGGATACTTCTTTAAGGAGTACGACCAGTGTGCCGGTATGGTGGTAGAAACCATGAAGACTGGCGACTATACGCTAAAGGGCATGGAGAATGTTTTGTGTATAGAGCGCAAGGCAAGCGCCGCTGAAATATCGAACAATCTAGGGAGAAAGAAGAAACCATTTCAGGCTGAGATGGAAAGGATGCAGAAATTCGAACACTCGTTTATTCTATGCGAATTCTCTTTGGATGATGTAATCAAATTTCCAGAGAACTCAGGTATACCCAAGGCTAAACAAAAGTACGTTAAGGTGACTGGGAAGTACATACTAAAATGCTTGATAGAATTTCAGCTTTGGTATAACACAAAGATTATTTTTTGCGGCAGCAAGTACAATTCTTTTTTGGTCGCAAACAGTATTTTTAAAAGAGTCAACGAACTTACGCATAGCAAACAATGAACGACAACACAGCGAGAGAAATAAATGATGCTTGGTTAAACATAGAGTTTGACGAAAGCAGTCTTTTTAACCCAATGCGGTTTATCTCCCAAGGAGACCCGGACCTTTTCCATCTGAGGTTGACTTGGCTTCTGAGCCGCCCCGAGTACTTCTCTTTTTTATGCAAGCAAATCTTCAACATAGACTTGCTGCCCGCTCAGTCGCTCATGCTTCACGAAATGTGGAACAGAAAATTCCCCATGCTAATAGCCTCACGAGGCTTCGGTAAGAGCTTTATCCTGTCTCTTTACGCCATGTTGAGGGCGTTAATTTTCCCTAAAAGAAAAATCGTTGTCGTGGGCGCTGCGTTCAGGCAGTCTAAGGTTTTGTTTGAATATATGGATACCATATGGAAGAGCGCCCCGCTTTTGAGGGATATGGTTGGGTCAGACAGTGGCCCACGAAGAGACGTAGACATGTGCAGAATGCTTATAGGAGACAGTACAGTAACCTGCCTACCTCTTGGCGACGGGTCTAAGATTAGAGGCCAGCGAGCTAACGACATTATTGCCGACGAATTCGCATCTATTCCCAGAGAGATTTTTGAAAACGTCGTTGCTGGTTTTGCCGCAGTTAGCGCATCACCAGTAGAGAATGTAAAACTTATGGCTTCTAAAAAGAAGGCTATGGATTTAGGGGAGATAAAAGAGGATGATGACAAGAACTCAGACCCAACAGCTAACCAAATTGTGATATCCGGTACTGCTTACTATGATTTTAATCATTTTTCTGAGTATTGGAAAAAATGGAAGTCCATAATAAAAAGTAAGGGTGATACTAAAAAGTTGCAGGAGATATTTGGGACCGAAGATGTTCCAAAAGATTTTAACTGGAGAGACTACAGCATAATTAGAATTCCGTTTGAGCTACTGCCAGAAGGATTCATGGACGCTGGACAGGTCGCTAGGTCTAGAGCGACAATCCACTCTGGTATATACCAAATGGAATACGGTGCATGCTTTTCAACTGACAGTCAAGGATTCTTCAAGAGGTCTTTGATAGAGACATGTGTGATAGGTAAAGATAATCAGATATCTCTTCCAAGCGGCGAGGTGTTCTTTGAAGCTGCCCTAAGAGGAAACCCCAACGCACAATATGTGTTTGGAGTTGACCCTGCTTCCGAGGTTGATAATTTTAGTATTATAGTTTTAGAGCTTCATTCAGACCACCGAAGGTTGGTTCACTGTTGGACCACTAATAGAGGTGAGCATAAAGAAAAAGTAAAGTCTGGCGCTGTTCTGGAAACCGATTTTTATGCTTATTGCGGAAGAAAGATAAGAGATTTAATGAAGGTGTTTCCGTGTCGTCATATAGCCATGGACGCTCAAGGTGGAGGGATAGCTGTTATGGAATCTCTTCACGACAACGATAAAGTGCAGCCGGGAGAACATCCGATATGGCCAATCATAGAAGAAAAAAAGGAAAAGGATACAGACGGATATCCCGGCCTCCACATACTAGAGATGTGTCAATTTGCAAAAGCGGATTGGCTTGGAGAATCTAATCATGGGCTGAGAAAAGATTTTGAAGATAGGGTTTTATTATTCCCATTCTTTGACCCAATAACTATTGGTTTATCTCTAGCAGATGACAAGATGAAGAAGCGTTCTTACGACACATTAGAAGACTGTATAATGGAAATTGAAGAGTTGAAAAATGAACTCTCCATGATTGAAATGAGTCAAACTCCTTCTGGGCGGGATAAGTGGGATACACCAGAAGTTAAGCTGGCGGGCGGAAAAAAGGGTAGATTAAGAAAGGATAGATACAGTGCCTTGCTTATGGCAAATATGGCAGCAAGAACCATCCAAAGAACGCCAACCCCTCCTGTGTACGATACGGTAGGTGGCTTTGTAAAAGACGCTACAAACGACGATGGAGGCCCAATGTACATCGGACCTCAATGGTTTACGGAACAAATGAAGGACATCTACTGATTTGTGGTGTATTCTATAGTAGAATTACAATACAAATGCATTCTAACTGTTTGAGGGAAAAGCATGGCAGACGAAAAACAGCCAGAAAACGGGTTTATAACATGGGGCGACGACTCTAGTAAGCAGAAAGCTTTTTCCGACGCCGCAGGTTCAATTGAGCTTTATGAAGGAATTCAAAGAGCGTCTGCATACAGTTATCGGTCTTTTCTGGATATAGAGTCCAACAGGTCTGTAAGAACTGGAATCGGTAGATACGATTACGACCGGTTTAGACCTGACGAAGCCGTCCCCAAAAAGCAAAAAGACATAATGCAGCTATGCATGCATGCTTACGACAAGGTTGGCATTATCAGAAACGTGATAGACCTCATGGGGGACTTTTCCAGCCAAGGGATTACAATCGTACATCCGAACAGAAGAATTGAAAATTTCTACCGTCGCTGGTTTCATAAAGTGGGTGGTCTTGAACGGTCAGAGAGATTTTTAAACACTCTTTATAGATGCGGAAACGTCATCGTTAAAAGAAGAACAGCCAAGATTAATAAAAGAGTTGAAGACAGTCTTCGCAAATCAAATGCCGCAGACATGGATATAGAACTGCTCAAGGTTCCCAAGAGAGAGATTCCTTGGCATTACGACCTTCTTAACCCCCTCTCTGTTGAGGCTATAGGAGGACAGCTTGCTGTATTTGCTGGTGACCCCGAGTACGCTCTCAGGGTTTCTTCTACAGTTAAGAAGATGTACAAGGACGGCTCTGGAAAATATCAAAACGTTCTTTCTAAGATTCCAGAAGACTTGTCTCAGCAATTAGGACAAGGTCTGGACCTGATTCCCTTGGACCGAGATAAAATTGCCGTCTTCCACTACAAGAAGGACGACTGGAGCATTTGGGCCAACCCGCTTATCTACGCAATCCTAGACGATATCATAATGCTAGAGAAAATGAAGCTGGCAGATATCGCCGCTTTAGATGGCGCCATTTCGAGCATTCGCCTGTGGAAGCTTGGCGATTTGGACAACAAGATTCTCCCAACCAAGGGAGCTATCAACAAGCTGAGAAATATCTTGGCCAGTAATGTTGGTGGAGGAACTATGGATTTGGTTTGGGGTCCAGAGTTGGACTTCAAAGAATCTAACTCACAAGTATTCAGATTTCTCGGTTCGGAAAAATATGAGCCTGTCCTGAACAGTATATATGCCGGTCTGGGAATTCCACCGACTCTTACGGGTTTGGCTAACAATGGTGGAGGCTTTACAAACAACTTCATCTCTCTGAAAACTTTAGTAGAGAGGCTGGAGTATGGTCGACAGAGATTGATTGAATTTTGGAGTCACGAAATAGAGCGCGTTCAGAAAGCCATGGGTTTTCGTTTTCCGGCAAGGATACACTTTGACCAAATGGTTCTATCCGACGAGGCCGCAGAAAAGAATCTTCTGATTCAATTAGTAGACAGAGATTTAATCAGCGCTGAAACAGTTCAAGAAAGATTTGGAGAAATCCCAGAAATCGAAAAAATTAGAATTAAGAGAGAGCACAAGGAGAGAGATAGAGAATCTTCACCTCCGAAGGCTGGACCATATCACAATCCACAGCACAGAGAGGCTTTGGAAAAAATTGCTCTCACCAAAGATGTCATGTCTCCTCATGATTTAGGATTAATTCCTTCAGATGAAACTGGACCCCATCCATTAACGAACCCAGATGACCGTCCAGAGTTTGACGAGATGGAAGAGCTTTTGAAGAAGCAAACCGAGCAGCCCAACGACGGGCCTCAACAGAATCCTCAAAGCAAACCAGATAATGGGAGACCAAAGTTTTCTCAGGACACAGAGCCTAGAAAGCAAAGGCGCGTTCTTCCAAGAAATGCCGCTTCAGACTTCACCAGCCTCTTCTTATGGGCCATGGAAGCGCAGCAAGCGATAGCAGAGATTGTCAATCCTGCGTTATTGCACAGCTATGACAAGAACAGTCTCAGAGAGCTAACCAAAAAGCAGTCAGACGAATTGGAGTACATAAAGCTTTGTATCTTGTGTGATATTAAACCTCATGCCGATATAGATACAGAACTTGTAGTACAAATTTTAGACGCTGGACACTCCGTAGACAAAGATGTTCTAGAAGAGTACAAAAGATTGATTCGAGATTTTTCCGATAAACATGACAGGCAGCCGACTGCAAGTGAAAGAAAATCACTGCAATCCTCGGCCTACTCCTGCATCAAGTCTGTGTAAAAAACGATTAAACACAAAAAATTTACATTCTGGTGTATATTTCTATGAGGTTTTCCTATGACAATAAAAGCGTATGCTAGAGAAATAGAAGATGGCCTAGCTGATGCTATTCAGTCCAGCACCAGTATAGCCTATCAATCCATCGCTCAGCGACATCAACCAAGCCAAAAAGAGGTTGATAAGGCTGAGTTTCTGGCTAAAGCTAACAGCAATCCAGACCAAATTGACCTCTACTATCTGAACTCCGTGCTAGTTTCTACTGGTTGGAATAGAAACGATGATGTATTCGATTATAAAGAAACTTGGGCCGCAAGGAATACTCCAGAGGACAAGCCCTTTAACTACATGCACGATGAATCAGATATTTTAGGTCATATTACTGGAAACTGTGTCGTTAGTAACGGCAAAATTGTTAAGGCTGACCAAGAGCCTCCAACCCAGTTCGATATTATAACCAGCGCTGTTCTATATACGGGCTGGTCAGACGAAGAGAAGGCTGAACGTATTTCAACCCTCATATCTGAAATTGAGCAAGATAAGTGGTTCGTTTCTATGGAGTGCCTTTTCGCAGGTTTTGATTATGCTGTTGTTACCCCAGAGGGTGGCCACAACATCATCCAAAGAGACGAGGCTTCTGCTTGGTTAACAAAACACCTAAAGGCTTACGGTGGAGCGGGAGAATACGAAGGCTATAAAGTTGGAAGATTGCTTAAGAACATTTCTTTTTCGGGTAAGGGTTTGGTTAGCAAGCCAGCAAATCCTGCTAGCATCATTTTAAAGAAAGATGTTAATCCCTTCAAGAGTGAAGCATCATACTCAATTCAAGAATCTAGTATATGGGAGAATAGTGACATGGCTAACGATAATTTGCTAGAACAGCAAGTCGAAGAGCTTAAGTCCCAGCTAGCCAAGGCTCGTGAAGAAGCCGAGGCCGCTAAGGACGAGATTTCTCGTCAGAAGGACGAAGAGATTAAGGCTCAGGTAGATGCTCTAGAAGCCTCTATCTCTGAGAAAGATGAAGCCGTCAAGACTGCTGCTACTGAACTCAAGACTGTTCAAGAAACCGTTGCTGCTCTAGAAGAGAAGCTAGCGGCAAAAGAGACCGAGCTTACCGAAGCTCTGGAAAAGATTGAAGCCCATGAGGCTGAAGTCAAGACAATGGCTCGCAAATCGGCCCTTATTTCGGCTGGTCTAGCGGAAGACGCTATTGATGAGACCATTGAGAAGTTCGCTGAAGCCAGCGATGAGATGTTTGATGAGATTGTTGCCCTATTCGCCGGTCAGAACCCGACCGAAGAAGAAGCACAAGCTGATGAAGACGTTGCCGAAGAGACTGCCGAGGAAACTCAGGCAGAAGACGAGGACGAAGCAGAAGCAGAAGCTGATGCTGAGACTCTAGAAGACGTTGAAGAAGAAGTAGAAGCCGCTCTTACCGACGATACTGAAGCTGATTCAGTTCAGGATACGAGAGAGGCTGCTAGCGCATGGCTCAGAGATAAAGTTTTGAAGACCACTGCGAGCGTAGACGAGAACTAATGAGACCTCTGCTGAAATCGGGCTATGTCTCATACATAACTTCAGATAAATGGGAGATATAAAATGGCACTTAAAGCTGACAGACATGAACTACAAACTGACATCAGTTTCTTTATGAACGAAGTTGCCGCTCGCGGCGGTGTTGCTTCTTTAGATGCGTCCACCCTAGGCAACCTAAACGGTGTAGGTAGTTCAGGTGCTGCTATGGACCAGAGCCAAGCTTTGGTCAAGTACGTAGCCACTCGTTCTGCTGCTTCCGCTGGTTCAGGTATTGTCCCGGTAGGTATTCTGCTAAACGATATGGTCAACCTTGACCTAACTCGTCAGCACATCAACTGGCACAAGGATGAAGTCCAGAAGGGCGGCAAGGTTACGCTACTCAAAAAGGGTTGGGTTGTTACCGACAAGATTTATCCCGGTCACAGTCCCAAGGCTGGCGATATTGCTTTTGTTGGTCACAGTGGCCTAATTGCTACCTCTATGGTCATCGCAGACCAGAGCGACCTTTCCGGTGAAGGTTTCGTTGTAGGTAGATTCATGAGCAAAAAGGATGAAGACGGTTATGCTAAGGTTGAAGTCAACCTTCCGAATAACAACAATCCTGCCGACCAAGCGTAATTTAACTTAAATTCATAAGGAGTAACAATAATGGCAAGTATTATGCAAAGACCAGATGAGCAGTTTCTTAACTTGCTCAAGCTTTCTGGTAGCTCAGAAAAGAACGAGGCTCTAGCCGCCCAGCGAGAAATCGCCAAGGCTCTTGAGCTTCCTCTACGACAGGGTGTTTTGGTCGGTGATATTGCGACTGGTATCTTTGAAGCCATTCCAATGGAACCCGGCACAAGCGCCGAATTCCCGCTAGACCTACTGGCCCCCGGTGAAGAAGACGAATTCGTCGCCTACACCAACCCCGGCCACGGTCGTATTCCCGAGCGTCACGTCGAGGGCGACTATGTGATGGTCCCCACCTATAGCATTTCCAGTTCAATCGATTACCTCCTTCGCTATGCGCGAGAGGCTCGTTGGGATGTTGTGGGTCGTGCTGCTCAGGTTCTTGAAGCTTCATTCGTC
>LULM01000293.1_pt1 | contig 11783 bp, 9 predicted proteins | sample 728151 | NCBI WGS metagenome assembly LULM01 (sample SAMN03860289, study PRJNA289734) | marine metagenome | biome: seawater column; feature: ocean; material: water; isolation source: Red Sea water column Station 149 - depth 200m | place: Saudi Arabia: Red Sea | collected 2011-10-15 | depth 200 m
AGGTAGTACCGGACTCAATCCGCATGTCCGGGGAATTGGAACTGCCTGACAGCCGTACCGAAACAGACGTTCTGAATCAGCTCCGCGGAATGGCCGAACGCAACCAGCTGGCAAAATCTATGATCGGCATGGGCTATCACAACACAACTCTTCCCGGTGTAATTCAGCGCAACCTGCTGGAAAATCCGGGCTGGTATACTGCCTATACCCCGTACCAGCCTGAGGTTTCACAGGGACGTCTGGAAGCGCTGCTGAATTTTCAGCAGATGATAATTGACCTCACAGGCATGGAGATCGCCAATGCTTCTCTTCTGGATGAAGCCACTGCCGCGGCCGAAGCAATGACATTCTGCAAGCGTGTTTCACGAAGCAAAAGCATGCGCTTTTTTGCAGCCGATGACTGCCATCCGCAAACAATTGATGTACTGAAAACAAGGGCTGAACCAATGGGCATTGAACTGGTAGTGGGGAGTCTGGCCGAGCAGCAGCAGACGCCAAGCGAGGGATTATTCGGTGCGCTTATTCAAAATCCAGGTACTTTTGGAGACATTCATGATATTGAGGATTTAATCACAAAATGGCATGAGTTCGGAACACTGGTCGCTGTTGCTTCGGACCCTATGAGTCTCGTTTTGATCAAGCCTCCCGGAGAATCAGGAGCGGATGTGGTGATTGGGAGCACACAGCGATTTGGAGTTCCAATGGGATTCGGCGGTCCTCATGCTGCCTATTTTGCCGCACGGGAAAAAAATATGAGAAGTATTCCCGGAAGAATAATTGGAGTCTCAGTTGATCGCCGGGGGGAAACCGCACTGCGAATGACTCTTCAGACAAGGGAGCAGCATATTCGCAGAGAGAAAGCTACAAGCAACATCTGCACAGCACAAGTTTTACTGGGAGTAATTGCGGGCTGTTACGCAGTTTATCATGGTCCGGAGGGTCTGAGAATTATCGCCCGGCGTATACAAAGAATGACCGGTATCCTCGCAGAAGGTTTTAAGCAGTCCGGAATTTCAGTAGAGAATGCACATTATTTTGACACACTTACTATTTCAGCAGGCGAGACGAATGACGGTTTTTACAATAAAGCGTTGGCTAAAGGAATCAATCTAAGGAAAATAGGAAACACTAGATTAGGAATTACACTGGATGAAACCACAGCTGCAGAAGACATACAAATCCTTTTGGAAATGTTTTCGGAAAGTAATGAGCTTCCGTCGGTCGAAAAACTGGATTCAGATTTTGTAAGTGGAAAAAAGAACTCCGCTATTCCACAAAACCTGGTCCGAAACTCAGACTTTTTAACACATCCTGTTTTTCATCAGCATCAATCCGAAACAGCAATGCTGCGTTATCTGCGTTACCTGCAGGATAAGGATATCGCGCTGGACAAATCAATGATTCCACTGGGTTCATGCACAATGAAACTCAACGCTACTTCCGAAATGGTACCGGTCAGCTGGCCGGAATTTTCCAACATACATCCCTTTGCACCAGTGAATCAGACAGAGGGATACATGGAACTGATCAGTGACCTGGAAAATTATTTGATAAAAATAACTGGATTTGATGCAGTTTCGATGCAGCCAAATTCCGGTGCTCAGGGTGAGTATGCCGGTTTACTGGCTATCCACAACTACCATAAATCACGAGGCGAAGGGCACCGCAATGTCTGCCTAATTCCCAGCTCAGCTCATGGTACAAATCCAGCCAGTGCAACAATGACAAGTATGAAAAGCGTGATTGTGAAGTGTGATGAAAATGGGAACATAGATGTGAATAACCTGAGTGAACTTGCAGAAAAACATGCTGAGAACCTAGCCGCATTGATGATAACCTATCCCTCTACGCATGGTGTGTTTGAAGAAAGCTTAATCCGAATCTGCGAAATCATTCATAATAACGGAGGTCAGGTCTACATGGATGGAGCAAACCTGAACGCGCTGATGGGAATCGCTCAGCCAGGGAAGCTGGGACCTGATGTACTGCACATGAACCTGCACAAAACCTTTTGTATTCCTCATGGGGGCGGAGGTCCTGGAATGGGGCCAATAGGTCTGAAATCTCACCTTGCAGGTTTTTCACCGAATCACTGTGTAGTTCCAATTAAAGATCTGCCCGCGGAAAACACGGCAGTTTCTGCAGCACCATGGGGCAGTCCGGGAATTCTGCCTATTTCATGGGTCTATATACAGCTGATGGGAGGCAGCGGTCTGAAGAAATCTTCACAGGTTGCTATACTTAACGCGAATTACCTGGCCAGACGCTTAAATGAACATTTCCCCATAGTCTATACAGGAAAAAACGGTCTAGTAGCCCATGAATGCATAATAGACATCCGGCCGCTTAAAACGGATACCGGAATCTCTGAAGAAGACATTGCCAAACGGTTGATAGACTATGGTTTCCATGCCCCAACCATGTCATGGCCTGTTGCCGGGACCTTGATGATCGAACCTACCGAAAGTGAACCGAAAGCTGAGCTTGATCGCTTTTGCGAAGCAATGATTTCAATCCGCAGAGAAGCAGCGCGCGTTAATAAGGGTGAGTGGGACAAAACAGACAATCCGCTTAAAAATTCCCCGCATCCTGCAGATGATCTTACAGACCCTGAATGGAGCCATTGCTATTCACAGGAAACTGCTTTCTACCCACTGGCATCAATTCGCCGAAATAAATACTGGCCTCCTTCAGCACGTGTGGACAATGTGCATGGTGATAGAAATGTCTTTTGTGCTTGCCCACCGCTGGAAAGTTATGAGGGCGAGGAGTGAGTCATACCAATCAATGCGGATTCTTTTACAGCCTGCCTTTTGAGGAATACCAGACACTGCCTGGACTGAACCAGTCAAAACTCAAGCAACTGCTTTCATCACCTTCAAAACAAAAGCAAGGATACCAAATTCAGCAGGCAATGAATTTTGGAAACGCAGGACACTGTCTCCTGCTGGAACCCCATAAGTTTGAAGAACTCTATGTTTGTGCTCCAAAAACTTTGAGAAGGCGCGGAAAAAATGGGGGAAAAAGCTGGGAAGAATTTTGTAAGCTTAACTCAGGAAAAAATGTGCTCACCTCAACTGAATGGGAACAATTACAAAAAATCCGCAAGGTTTTCCGTATTAATCCTAAAATCATGCAGTTTTGGAAGCATGGCGAGACAGAAGTTTCAATGTTCTGGGAGGATGTAGAATTGGGTTTGGACTGTAAGGCAAGGATGGACTGGTATGATGCTGATTCCATGAAAATTGTTGATCTTAAATTCACAAAAAGTATAGGTAAATTATACAATCAAAAACTGATGGATCAGCATTTTTCAGTACAAGCCGCATGGTACAGACGTGGTGTATACAAGCTCACGGGTAGTGCATGTGACTTTTTGTTTATCTTTATAGAAAAATATTCTCCGCACATAATACGTGTTATAAAAGCCAACGAAGAAATTATAAGACACGGAGAACAGACAATACTAGGCGCCATAAAAAAATACAATAACAAAACATGATGGAAAATCCAAAACCTCTTGAATCCGTCTCAGTATTGTTCATGCATAACGAACAAATTTTTGCAGTCCAGCGTCAACCGTACCTGCTTGCTTTTCCAGGATATCATGCCTTTCCGGGCGGTAAAATTGACAAGGAAGATTCATCTCTTCCGTTTAAAACAAGAATGCTTTCTGATCATGATCCCCGGAGGATGCGTGCAATACATAGGGAGGTTATGGAGGAACTTGGTTATGACATTGAAAAAGCAATTCTGCAGGATGAAGTACTTTCAATCAGTGAACTTGCTGAAGCAGTTGCACCTGTTTTTGCTCCATTTCGTTTCAGAACATGGTTTTACCGAATTGACTTGAAAAAAATAGTTCACTTTAAAGCTGATTCTGGAGAAATTGCCTCCAGTTTCTGGAGCACTCCTGAAAAAATGCTTGAAGCTTTCAGTAAAGGCAAAAACCTGATGGTTCCCCCGACCCGCTGGGTTTTAAAAGGACTTGTAGAAGATCCACAAGCAAAAGCACTTGGTGATCTTTCAGAGAGGTATGATGAGGATAACAGGGTTCCCAGCCTGGAAATGCTGGATGGAATTACCTTGCTCCCTGTGCGGTCAGTGACTCTTCCTCCTGCAAGTCGGACCAATGCCATTTTTCTTGGAGATGAAGATTCGGCTAAACTGCTGATTGACCCCTCACCAAATTCAGAAGAAGAATACTGGCGTTTGCTCACCACAATTCAAGACAGTGTGCCGGATGCAATATTTCTAACACATCACCATCCTGATCATCATCAGCTTTCCAATCGGCTTGCACGTGAACTGCGGATTCCAATCATTCTCAGTCAGGACACTCTGCAACGTCTAACCACTAAATTCGGCCAGCAATACTTTGAGAATATTGAGCTGCAAACCGTGTCTGAGAACCAGCAGGTTACCTGCTGGCATGGATCAGCTGTGCGAGTGTATGAAATTCCCGGTCATGATTCCGGACACCTGGGACTGGCGCCGGATTCAATGGCCTGGTTTTTAGTGGGAGACCTGATTCAGGGAATAGGGACTGTTGTGATCCCATCACCTGAAGGCGATATGGCAACATATTTTAACACACTAAAAAAAGTTATTTCGCTAAGTCCAGAAGTCATCATACCCTCTCATGGAATTCCAATGAGAACCACTCACCGACTGGAAGAAACTCTAAAACACCGTCTCCAGCGTGAATCACAAATCCTCAAATTACACCAAGCAGGAAAGTCCCGGCAGGAAATCCTGATGGAGTTATATTCTGATACAGATAGCCGCCTGCACCCTGCTGCAATGCAGAATATTGAATCCCACCTGGCCAAACTGCGCAAAGAAAACATCCTGTAAGATGAAATCGCATAAAAAATCAATTATGCGGATGATGGAAAAAAACATGGATTCCATGTCAGCAAAACAAATTCGCGGTACGCTTGGACTTAAAAAATCTGCAACCGCAAAACTAAAAGCAGAATTACAAAAACTGATCAGGGATGGAAAAATCGACAAGCAGGGCAGCCGCTACTTTTTGTCCATAGAAAAGGATGCCGCAAAAGATATAAGCATTCGACGTAAAGGTAAAAGTAAAAAATATAAAGATCAGTTGATCAGTGTCCAAAGTCCCGTAAAGCGTCGGAAAAGCAGTTCCACAATTACTGAAAGAGGTATCTTCACACGAAATCAAAAAGGATTTGGTTTTGTTGCCATCGGCAGTGGCCGACCCGACGTTTTTATCGGTCAGAAGGAACAGGGCTTCGCCATGGAAGGTGACCTCGTGGAAATTGAGATCTACAATAAACGTGGTTTTCGCGGAAAACGTAAAGGAACTGTCATCAGAATTTTAGAACGCGCATCAAGGGAAATCCTGGCACGACTCAAACGAACAAGAGACGCAACTGTAGCAGTGCCGGTTAATCTCAATTCTGGGCTACCATTTCTCAGGATTGCCCAAGAAGATGATCTCCCTGAACTTGAATCAGGAACGCTGATTGAAGTGGAAATTTTAGAAGAAAGAAGTAGAACTAGCAAAGAATATCCTGCCCCATGCGGACGAGTATTGCGGGTACTGAATGATACAAATGATTTTCAACTTGGTTTCCAACTGATTCTCAAGGAGAGCATGATACGTACAGAATTTCCTCAGGAGACATTGGACTATGTAAATAATTTTCCCACTCAGGTGCGTCATGATGCAGCATCAGGACGGCGTGATCTGCGTAATTTGGATTTTATAACCATAGACGGAAAAAATGCACGAGATTTTGACGACGCTGTCTGTTTAATTCCTGACAGTAAATCCAGTGGTGGATCCCGCCTGTTTGTATCCATTGCAGATGTTGCGCACTATGTCCAGCCGAATGACCCTGTAGACAAGGAAGCCTTGCGGAGAGGTACAAGCGTCTATTTCCCAACTCATGCTGTTCCTATGCTGCCTGAAGTTCTTTCCAACAATTTATGCAGTCTGCGTCCGAATGTTAACCGTCTGACATTGACCTGTGAAATGAGAATAAACCCGGAAGGAAATGTCACAGGCTATTCAATTTCAGAAAGCATAATTCGCAGTCGTGCACGTTTGATTTACGAAGACGTGGCAGATTTAATTGAAGGACGACCCTCTTCAATTAGTGACCCAAAATTAAAATCAAATATTCGCAGAATGCATAAAGTCGCCAAAATACTTGAACGCAAGAGAATTGAGCGCGGTTCGGTGCAGTTCAGCTTTGCGGAAGAAGTCTTTGAGTATGATGCAGACAAGCAAATGGTTGGAGTCGGAAAAAGCTACCAGTCCTGCTCCATGAAGCTGATAGAACAGTTTATGCTGGAAGCAAATGAGACAATTGCCCTCCACTGCGTAAAAAACAAAATACCTGCACTGTTTCGTGTGCATGACATTCCGGACATCAGGAAACTGAGAAAACTGCAGCAAACTTTTTTCAGGTTCGGAGTCAGGACTCCACTTGCTAAATTAGTTGATCCCCGGCAGTTTAACGCGGTTATAGAGCAAATAAAGGATCTACAACAATTTGAACAACTGCAGGTTTTGTTACTTCGTGCACTGCCTCTTGCAGTTTACCTAACTGAAAACAAGGGACATTTCGGGCTCGCAGCAGATTATTACACGCATTTCACATCACCAATTCGCAGGTATCCTGACCTGATTGTGCATCGGGCAATTAAACAGAAGCTGCTCCTGCAGCATTCATCAAACATAAAATCAAAACGAAGTGTAATTCATAAAGTAAGTGGCGAGATGGCAGAGTTATGTTCTCAGCAGGAACGCCGGGCAGAAAAAGCTGAACGACAAAGCATTGATTTGATGAAAGTAGATTTCCTGGCTCCACACACGGGACAGACTTTTCAGACCTCAGTTACTTCCGTTGAAAAACATGGGTTTAAGGTTAATCTTGAATCTCATGGATTTGAATGGTTTCTGCCGATTGAGTCGATGCCCGATGATTCATATTATTATGATGAAACAGCTCTCTGCCTGCATGGCCGTCGTAAAAACAGAACGCTTCAGGCAGGCCAGAGACTTGAAATCAGGCTTCTGCGTGCAGACCCTGTATACAGAATGCTGGAGTTTGAGGTGGAACGCTGGCTTGAAAGTGTCCATGCCCAAACCAAAACAAAAAATGTTGTAAAGTAATGCCACGGTTCCAGGCATTTTTTCAGGGACTGAAAACAAGTCTCCCGATAATGGCAGGATATCTTCCTGTAGGCTTTGCCTTCGGTGTTGCCGCGGAAGGTGCCCAGGTTGAAACTGCTTACGCACTGTTTACTTCTCTTTTTATTTATGCCGGCGCTAGCCAGTTTGCGCTGGTCGGATTACTGAAGGACGGTGTTCCTGTACTAACAGCAGCAGTCATAACTATTGGTCTGAATATCCGCCATTTTCTCTATGGACCGGGTATATCGGGAGAAACAGAAGAATTTAAATTTCCGCAACGGCTTTTAACTGCGTTTGGGTTAACTGATGAAGTGTTTTCGGTTGCATTTTCCAGAATCAGAGAAATACCCCTAGAATCAAGATTTTGGTGGCTTTTTGGACTGGAAGTGGGTGCTTATTCGTGCTGGGCATGCAGCACTGTTGCGGGCAGTATTGGAGGAAAAACACTGCTGAATTATTATTCATTCCTTGGACAGGCCCTTTCTTTTGCATTGCCCGCGCTTTTTTTCAGCCTGCTACTTTCCATGCTTGATAAAGGCAGACGCCTGGCAGTGTTCTGCGCATTAGCGGTTGCGGCGATGTTTCACTGGAACGGACACTCAGAAATGGGAATAATTGCTGCGGCATTTATTGGTCCCATCACAGGCATGATATGGCTCAGACGGTAACCGATATATACTTTGTCTACGCAGTTTTGCTGGCTGCACTGGGAACCTACCTCATACGTGCTGTGCCTTTTTTACTCAGTGCGAGAAAGGAAAAAAGCCGTAAAAACCACCCCCAGATAAACCTGTTTTTCAAGCTGATGGGGCCATCAATGATAGCGGCCCTGCTGGTGACTTCAATTGAATTCCCAAATTCGGAAGACTATTCCCAAATTTTGAACTACTTAATAGGATTTGCCGGAGTGGGAGCAAGCTACAGGCTTTGGAAAAATCCTGGAATATGCGTACTTGCAGGTGTACTAAGTTTTTCTGTATCGCAGATGTTTTTCACTTGAACATCAACGGCAGCCTGTTTCTGGAGTAATTAAACTTCATCAGCAGCATTTGGGTGATCAAAACTCAAGCGCCCCAGTTTCCCCTGCCTGAAGTCCCTGAGTACAAGGCTCTCCGCACGAGACTGATCTATAGCACCGCCTCTTTTGAGGCAACCTCGGTTTTCAGCAATTTTCTGCAGTATATCTTCTGGAAACAAAGTAACATTTTCCGGGGTCAGCTGATAGAATTTCTGTAATTTATCCGGGAGTTTTTGCTTTAAAATCCTTATTAAATAAATACTAAGCTGCGAGGTTCCGACAACTGAATCCTTAATTGCACCGGTAATTGCCAGTCGCAGACCAGTTTCTCGGTCCTTAATTTTCGGCCAAAGTATTCCAGGCGTATCAAGAAGTTCAACATTACTTCCCAACTTGATCCACTCCTGATGTTTAGTTACTCCCGGAGCTGGCCCTGTTTCTGCTGCCTTTCGTCCTGAAAGCCTGTTTATCAAACTGGATTTGCCTACATTCGGAATACCACATATCAGCAATTTGAGACTGGGGGGACGAATTCCACGCCTGCGGAAAGTAGACCATTTCTGCTGCATTATGTTGCGGGAAAGAGGCAATAATTTTTGCAGATGACTCTTCTTTATAGCATCAATAAACAGAAACGGGATGTCCTGTGTCCGGAAACTTTCTTCCCAGTTCCTTGTGACTTCCTGGTCTGCAAGAGCGGTCTTATTGAAAATCAGGATACGTTTTTTGTGTCCCAGTAATTCCTCAAAATCCTGATTAACTGATGATAAAGGAATTCTGGCGTCCCGTATTTCCAGCACCACGTCAACACGCTTGAGTTTTTCGGCCAATTCTTTTTTGGCCTTAAGCATGTGTCCCGGATACCAGTTAATATCCTGCTGATTGCTTAATTTTCCCTGCATTGATGGAGATTTCATACCTTTAATAAGCCTGGGAGGATTTTTATGTTTAACAGTAATAGGTTGTCGTGATGACCTGTTCATCCGGACTTTCCTCTTCCTGTTTTCTCCCTTTATTCTCCTGTTCCCTGCTTGTTCTCTTAGCGACTAATTCGCTGCCTTGCTCAATAATATCCCGTATTATCTCTTCTCCTGAAACTTCGCCCTCACTGTCACTGTAACCAAGATCATCCACATGCAACTGTTCAAGTACAATCTGTTTCATCTCCTGAAAAAGCGTGCCCATGCTTAAATCAAATTTCCAGTCCGGATTTTCATAGAATGTCTCAGCACTCAGCATTGCCAGAAAAACTACACGGTACGGGTCAATGCCTTTGTGTTCAGCCACCGCAACCCGCAGGTCTGACCATTTTTCACCTTCAAGCAGGTCCTTTTCCGGATCACCGAAAATACCCTGTTCAAGGTCCACATAGGCATAGACTTCAAAATGCATGACATAGGCCTCAAGCTGCTTAACCAGGTCCTGATACACCTCATGGCCCTTATCTGTAGCCTTGTAATAATTGTCTTCCTCTACAGTCAGTGTGCCTCGGCTCTCCATAAAATTCAGCAAAGACTCAAGGCCCTCATCATCTGTTTCAGCTAGAGCAATATTCAGGCGACAATGACGATTTTCCTCCATCTCCTGTTCCACTTCAGAAAGAGCTTTTTTTGCTTCTCTCAGTTCTTCTTTTTCATAAGAAAGTTCCTGCTCCTGCTCATCTGAGCGAAAGAAGCCTTTTTTCAGCTCTGCCACACCAATTTCAAGCTGATCAATTATATCCTCCAATTCTACTTTCTCAACTTGAAGCAGTTCATACCGCATCAAATGATCGAGCAAAAGCAGTGCACCAAATTCCTGTACAACTTCCTTACTCATTGTACTCATTTGTGGAGATTTCATGAATGATCTTCAAAACAAAATGGGATATATTTTTATACTTGTGTGATAATGGATTTGCATTCTGAAAAAAAAACTGTTAGAAACTATTTTATTAGGTAGAATGTTAAACAACTTTAGCATATCCGATCTAATTTAGCATCAGGTACAAAGGATGCACGTCTAGCAAGGCATTAGTGTTGTTCCGCCATTGGGCGCATAAAAACAGAACAGTCAGTTGAAAAGGAGTTACAGTGCCGGAGGAGGAAAGCAGACAATACCAGATCAATATCAGCGGGAACCGTTTCTCAATTTCAAGTCCGCATGGCGAAGAACATGTCCGTGAAGTGGAGAAATTTCTTGACTCCCAAATCAAGGAAGTATCAGAACAGACCGAGGCATATAGCCCATCCAGCATAGCTTTGCTTGTTGCTTTGAACCTGGCTGACAAACTGCTTACTCTTCAAAAAAGAGCTTCAAAATACGATGGGATTGAAGATAATCTTGAATCCTTATGCTACAGACTGGATAAAGTCCTGGAAGAAAAATAGTATAATGCTCTGCTCTTGAATCCGGAAAAGTATTTCTCAACGTTTTGATAATTTGTGTTAGAGCAATAAAGTATGCAGGGCTGGAATCTTACAGGAGTTTGTCCCTGAAAGGGGTGTGCATGCCTGCCGGTGGGCAGGAAGCCTGAACCTTTTACCACATTACTCCACCTTGTTGGGCCAAGGTAACAAAAGCCTCATTTTACACACGGCATTGCGGACTTCTTCACACTCTTCGTGCTTGCGTTAAACTCACCACGGAATTCTTCACTCAGTCTACCAGACCAGTTGAAATAATATGCAGCAGCTGGTTTCGGATTTTTTGGACTCACTTAAAAATAAGAAATACGCTCCAAACAGCATTCAGAGCCATCGTCTGGATCTGCGTAAATTCTTAAAGTGGCTGGAAATAGATGCGGATAATTACGACAGTCAGGAACTAATCAAAAAAATACGCAAGTTGAATTTGGAAGATCTTGAAACCTACCTGAATTACCTTCGTCAGTCCTATAAGCCGAGGACACTGGCGCGGCACATCTCAACACTGAAACTTTTTCTTGACCACCTTGAATTGCAGGGCATAATTAAAAAAAGTCCGGCTCATCAACTACGTTTTCCGGAAGTAATGCCTGAGGCGCCGGAAATACTTTCTCCAGAAGAAGTTGTGGCTTTGCTGGAGTCACCCTCACTGGATCATTACCTGGGATTAAGGGACAGGGCAATGCTGGAGCTGCTTTACTCCAGCGGGCTTAAAGTCAACGAGCTGCTTGGGCTGGATGTTGAAGATTTATTTCTGGACCTGGAGTTTTTAAAGGTGCGTTCAAAGCGTGAGAGAATGGTTCCGATTACTATAAAAGCTGTACAGGTGCTTCGGACTTACCTTGAGGAGGCAAGGGAGAACCGTCTTCTGAATCCGAATGATCCATGTTTGTTTCCGGGACGCAACGGAACACGCATGACCAGGGTCGGATTTTGGGCAATGATCAAGAAACACGCTCAAAGGAGTGGAATCAGCAGCCGCATCAACCCAAGAATTCTGCGGCATTCATTTGCCGTGCATTTGCTACAGAACGGTATTGACCTTTCTGACATTAAGGAGCTTTTCGGCTATGTCAGCCTGGATGCAACCCTTCAGTATGCACATATAAATCGTCCGGATTTTGTGCAGGTTTATCACGAACTTCATCCACGGGGCAAGAAAAACACGGTAAAATAGGATTTGTAG
>LULM01000569.1_pt1 | contig 11663 bp, 10 predicted proteins | sample 728151 | NCBI WGS metagenome assembly LULM01 (sample SAMN03860289, study PRJNA289734) | marine metagenome | biome: seawater column; feature: ocean; material: water; isolation source: Red Sea water column Station 149 - depth 200m | place: Saudi Arabia: Red Sea | collected 2011-10-15 | depth 200 m
ATATTGTGCAGACTGAGTAGGAAAATTATTTACCCACATAACATCCAATAATGTAAGGTCAGCTGAAAAATATGGAGTTAGGATTCCAATAGTCATATCATCATAAACACCCTTATCTTCTGCCCAATTTGCAAATTTTCCATACCATCGTATTAAGTCATCCAAATCTTTGCCTTTGTTGAAGTGACCTATATAGTATTCAGCAGCATTACCCTCTGGTTCATACTTGAATTCGCTATCTTCTGCAAAAAGACCAACAGAAAATACTAATATAAAACTTAATATATATTTCATAAATTTCTCTCCTAGAAATAGTTAATAATTAAAGATACTAAAAAATAATGAAGGTTGTAAAGCGGTTTAGAGTGGTGGGCACGACAGGACTTGAACCTGTAACTTCCACCTTGTAAGGGTGGCACTCTACCAATTGAGTTACGCGCCCAAAGAAGAGGTTTGCGATTATACAGATTGAAATTGTAAATTTTTAAGAAATTTCAATCAGTTAGTTTTATCGAAAACGAAACCCTGGTAATTCTGTTCCGCTACCTCAGTAATTTTTTCAGTATAAGGAGGGACGCCTATAAATGGTAAGAACTCTTTGGCCTTTTCATCAATGTTTGACCCGTTGTACCAAGAGTTACAAGACTTATAAACTGTTTGATCAGCTACTTCATTGACGAATATCATCCACTCTTCTTCAACAGCTTTAGTGGATTCGATAACTGTTTTGTTATTGTCTCGCATCCACTCTATGCACTGACTTATCCACTCAACATGCAACTCCAAAGAAGGAACCATATTAGATAATACTGAAGGGCTTCCAGGTCCAGTGACTGTAAAAAGATTAGGGAAATTAGAAATTCCTAAACCCAAATAAGATTTTGCTCCATCTTTCCATTGTTCTTTAAGAGAAATTCCCTTTCGTCCTTTTATATCTATTCTGGTCATAGCCCCTGTCATGGCATCAAACCCTGTAGCTAAGATTAAACTGTCCACCTGATACTCTTCTTGCCCTGCTATCAAGCCATCGTCTGTAATCTTGTCTATGGGGTTTGTATTAAGGTCTATTAAAGTAACATTATCTCTATTGAACGCTTCGAAATACCCTGTATCCACGCATAACCTTTTACAGCCAATGGTAAACTTGGGACTAAGCAGTTCAGCAACTTCAGGGTCATTTACTATTTCTTTTACCTTGCCCCTGACAAATGAAGCTGCCAATTCATTGGCTTCCTTGTCTAGCATCAAATCCGCATAAGCTCCTAGAAAGCCTAAACCTTCTTTCTCCCAGTGATGATTGAACTTTTCCTGTCTTTCTTGATCAGACGCTTCAGTTGCTAATGATTCTTCTTCTAGGCCAGCTATTCCAAAACCATTTTCCCAGTTTTCTTTCCTGAACTCAGGGTACCTTGATTTAACAAGTGCCTCTTCATCAGGATCCATTGGACCGTTGTTAGAAGGTATCGAGTAATTAGCTGTTCTTTGAAAAACATATAAATGTTTGGCTTGCTCAGCGATAACAGGAATAGATTGAATTGATGAAGAACCTGTTCCGATAATTGCCACAGTTTCACCTGTAAAGTCCACAGGGGTTTGGGGCCATTTTCCAGTGTGCAGAAGCTGACCCTCATAATCATTTAGACCTTCGAAATCAGGCGTATTGGGAGCTGAAAGACAACCCGTAGCCATGATACAAAATTTAGCTTCAACATCTCCTTTAGAGGTTTTTATTTCCCATAAACATCTTTCTTCATTAAAAGTAGCAGAAATAACTTCGGTGTTAAATTCAATGTCCCTTCTTAAGTCAAACCGATCTGCTACATGATTTAAGTATTCAAGAATTTCAGGTTGAGCAGAGTATTTCTCGCTCCATTTCCAGTCTTGTTGAAGTTCTTCGTCAAACTGATAAGAATATTGAAGAGAAGGAATATCGCATCTTGCTCCCGGGTATCTATTCCAATGCCAAGTTCCCCCTAGTTGGTCTGCTTTTTCAACGACAGCGACTGAAAATCCTGAAGACCTTAATTTGTGTAAGAGGTAAAGGCCCGAAAATCCTGCTCCTACTACAAGCACATCCATTTTTCGTAAAGACATATAAATAACTTCCCTTTATAAAATATTTCACCAAAAAGTTTATAGTTTGGCAATTGATTCCGCTCTTAATTGTAGGTATTTAACGAGGATTAAAGATTTAACTCCATCAGCTAATTGTTCAGCTTGGTTCCAAAGCTCTTCATCCTTTATACCTTCGCTGAGCTCTTGCATTACAGCCCCGAAGTGAAGTCTTGTTGCTTGTACCAATTTTGTTTCTCTTTAAATTGTCTATTAATCTTTAATTAATCGCTTTATCTAGTGACTAGATTAATAGAAAATTATATTCTCTAAGAGGAACCTTTAACAAAAATAATATTAATAGATATGAGTAATCCGCTTTTGGCCCCGCAAATAAAAAGTAAATTAGATACTTCAACCGAAACTTTTGCAGAAAATAAGACTGCAATGATGGAGAAGTTAGAAAAAATAGAGGAATTGTTAGATTATGTGGAATTGGGTGGTGGTATGCACCACCATGAAAGACTGGCAGCCAGAGGCAAGATGGCAGTCAGAGATAGAATTTCAAACTTTCTTGATCCCGATACCCCATTTTTAGAAATAAGTGCCTTAGCCGCTTATGACTCAGCTTACCCAGTAGGAGGAGGCGCAGTAGCAGGAATTGGTATTGTTGCCGGAACCGAAGTTGTAATTTTTGCAAATGATCCAACGGTGTTGGCTGGAGCCATGCATGCTTATTCGAGTAAAAAATGGACTCGAGCTATGGAAATTGCCAGAGATAATAGATTGCCGTATGTACAATTTGTTGAATCCGCTGGAGGTGATCTCAGGATGGGCGGTAAAGGCAGACGAGGTAGTACCCCTCCCCCCACTGGAGGAGGTCATTTTGCTGAATCAGGAAGAACTTTTTACGAAATAACCGAATTATCTAAATTAAGAATACCTACAATTTCTTTAGTCTTTGGATCTTCAACTGCGGGTGGTGCTTATCAACCTGGCATGTCTGATTACAATATTTTTATTAAGAAACAATCAAAAGTCTTTCTGGGTGGACCTCCATTGGTAAAAATGGCGACGGGTGAAGAGTCTGATGATGAAACACTTGGGGGAGCGCAGATGCATGCTGAAACATCTGGTCTAGCGGATTATCTAGCTGAAGATGAAATGGATGCAATCAGAATAGGAAGAGAAGTCATTTCACATTTAAATTGGAGAAAAAGAGGAAACAAACCTCTACTCAAGCCTGAAGAACCAATCAATGATGCCGAAGATTTATTGGGCCTAGTTGATCCAGACTTAAAAAAACCGTTTGATATCAGGGAAGTCGTTACTCGAATTACGGATGGATCAAGATTTGAGGAATTTAAACCTCTATTCGGGCCTAATATTGTTTGTGGATTCGCTTCGATTCATGGCTATCAAATAGGTATATTAGGAAATAACGGAGGCATTATTTATCCAGATTCTGCCCAAAAAGGAGCACATTTTGTTCAGCTTTGTAACCAAATTGATATCCCCATACTTTTCTTACAAAATGTAACCGGCTTTATAGTTGGAAAGGATTACGAAAGAGCAGGACAAATTAAGAAAGGCGCGCAATTTCTTAACTCGGTCTCCAATTCAAATGTGCCACACATTACGGTCATAGTAGGTGCTTCAATTGGGGCTGGAACTTATGCGATGTCTGGTAGAGCTTATAACAATCGTTTCACTTTCCTTTGGCCCTCAGCAAAGATTGCCGTTATGGGACCTAAACAAATAGCTGGGGTTATGTCTATTGTAAGAAGAGGTCGAGCAGCAAGAAAAGGAGAAAAATTTAACGAAAAGGAAGACGCTGAGATAGTTGCCATGGCCGAAGCAATGCAAGAAGAAGGATCTTTAGCTCTAAGAGCTACTGGAGCAATTAGCGATGACGGTATTATTGATCCCAGAGATACCAGAATGGTTCTTGGTATGTGTCTTTCCGTAGTCAATGGTAAGGAAGTTGAAGGAGCCCCAGGGTATGGAGTTTACAGACTATGAATTTTCAAAATTATCATAAGTTACTGATAGCAAATCGTGGCGAGATTGCTTGTAGAGTAATTCGAAGTGCACATGATATGGGTATAAGTTGTGTTGCGGTTTACGTGGATGCTGATGCAGATTCCCCATTTGTTAAAATGGCCGATGAAGCCATCAGGCTTTCTGATTCCTACCTTAATTCAAAGGAAATAATTCAGGCCGCATTAGACACAGGCGCTGAAGCGATCCATCCCGGATACGGATTTTTATCAGAAAACGCTAAATTTTCTAGGGATGTTTTAAAAGCTGGACTACTTTGGATAGGTCCTTCGTCCAGAGTTATTACCTTTTGATTAAAGCAGCTGCGGGGGGCGGAGGAAAAGGGATGAGGATAGTTAACTCTGCTAAAGACCTGAAGGAGTCTATTCAATCTGCGCAAAGGGAGGCAAAGACTGGTTTTGGAGATGACCGGATATTCATTGAAAGATATGTTCCTGTCTCTCGACATATAGAAATTCAAATTTTAGGAGACTCTCATGGAAATGTAGTGCACCTAGGTGAAAGAGAATGCTCTATACAAAGAAGGCATCAAAAAATAATTGAAGAATCTCCTTCGCCACGTGTAGACCCAGAAATGCGCGATGCAATGGGAGAAGCTGCTTTAAAGCTAGCTAAAAAATTGAAATACGAATCTGCAGGGACAGTGGAATTTTTAGTTGATGACAAAACTGGTGAATTTTGGTTCTTAGAAGTCAATACTAGGTTGCAAGTAGAGCATCCTGTCACGGAAGCCACTACAGGTATCGACATAGTTCATGAACAGCTTCGGATAGCTCGAGGTGAGAACCTCGGTTATTACCAAGAGGATATTGATTGGTATGGTTCCGCAATTGAAGCAAGACTTTACGCTGAAGACCCAAGAAATGATTTCCTTCCTGCAACAGGAACATTAATCGCTTATGAACCTAACTCAGAAGTCGAAGCTAGATGGGATTCTGGAGTAGAAGAAGGTTCAGTTATAGGTACTGAGTTTGATCCAATGATCGCCAAAGTAATTTGTTATGGAGAAAATAGATTAGAAGCAGCTAATAAATTATCCAGAGCATTAGAATCCTTACACATTGGGGGAGTTGTTACGAACCGAGATTTTTTAGTTTCAACTTTACGTTCAGAAGCATTCTTAAATGGTTTAACTACCACAAACTTTATTGAAAAAGTTAAACCGCCCAGATCTTATGCACCTAGTGATGATGAATTAAAGAAGGTGGCCTCTATTGCTGCTATGTGGATTCAAGGCAAGAATAGAAACGAAGCAGAATTGTTGGGCGATCTGCCTTCTGGCTGGAGAAATAGCAGGCTACCAAAACAAAAAATGAATTTTACTTGTGGAGAAACCGAAATCCCCATCACTTACAGATCCAGAAGAGATGGAAATTTTGATTTAAATGAAGATTCTGTAGTCAAAATTTTTCAGTGGAATAATAAATCAATAAGTTTAGAAATTGATGGGCATAGGATTTCTTCAAAAGTTACAAAGTCAGATGATCATGTAATTGTACAAATGCCTTGGGGGAATGTGTCTTTAGAAGTTGTTCCTAGATTTGTTCTGCCGGGTTCAGAAGAAGTGATTGGAGGATTAATCGCACCGATGCCAGGCAAAGTTGTTGACCTTAAAGTCAAAGTGGGTGACAAGGTTTCTAAAGGAGATCCAGTAGTTATTCTTGAGGCAATGAAAATGGAGCATCAAGTTAATGCTCCAGAAGCAGGAAAAGTTAAGGAGATATACATCAAAAAAGAACAACAATTAGATAATGGGGCTCTTTTAATGATAGTGGATTCAAAGTAGTTTGGAGAAAAGTCTATGAGTAGTTCTGAAGACAAAATCTTAATAGGTAATTGCAGTGGTTTTTATGGAGATCGCCTATCAGCAGCTAAAGATATGGTGGAAGGCGGACCCATAGATGTTCTTACAGGCGACTATCTAGCTGAGCTAACCATGACAATACTTTATAACCAAAGAATGCAGCGAGGAGAAGATCACGGATATGTTGGAACATTCTTAAAGCAATTCAAAGACGTAGCATCAGCTTGTCAAGAAAGAGACATAAAAATTGTTACTAATGCCGGAGGCTTAAACCCAGTTTCAATGGCTTCAAAAGTAGAAGAAATAGTAGAAGAATTAGGATTAAACCTAAAAGTAGCCTACATAGATGGGGATGACTTGATACCAAGGCTTGATGAACTAAATAAAGAAGGTGAACTACTAAAGAATATTGAGAAAGATATTCCTTTATCAAGTTATGAAAAAAAACCTGTTACGGCAAATGCCTACTTCGGGGCATGGGGGATCAAAGAAGCCTTGGATAAAGGAGCAGATGTTGTGGTTTGCCCTAGAGTAACCGATGCTGCTGTGGTTATTGGACCAGCAGCCTGGAAATACAATTGGTCTAGGGACAATTATGATGCCCTTGCGGGAGCTTTAGCAGCTGGTCATATCATTGAGTGTGGAGCTCAAGCTACTGGAGGAAATTATTCTTTTTTTCAAGAAGTCCCTTCCTTTTCAAATATGGGTTACCCAATTGCTGAAATATTTGAAGATGGTAGTTTTACTATAACAAAACACCCAGGTACGGGCGGTCTGGTATCAGTCGGTACTGTCACAGCTCAATTACTCTACGAAATTGGAAGTCCTGCTTATATGAACCCTGATGTGGTGTCTCACTTTGATACCTTAAAGATTACCCAAGAAGCTGAAAACAGAGTTCATGTATCTGGTTGTCGAGGAAGCAGTGCTCCAAAAACTCATAAAGTTTGCATAAACTTGGCAGGTGGATTTAGAAACGGAACGGAAATTCTGCTCACTGGTTTGGATATCCAAGAGAAAGCTAAACTAGTAACCGATTCAATCTTTGAGAATGTGGGGGGAAAAGAACAGTTTGATAAAGTTGATGTGCAACTTCACAGAACAGATAAAGAAAACCCTGATTCCAATGAACAAGCTCAGGCTTCTCTAAGAATTAGTGTTATGTCACAAAATCCAGATCTCGTTGGTAGACTTTTCAGTGCAAAAATTGTTGAACTAGGATTGGCTAATCTTCCTGGTTGGACTGGAAGAGGTGGTTCGGTACCCAGCGGTCATTATATTGAGTATTGGCCTGCTCTCGTTGATAGTAAATTCATCACCGAAAAGGTTCATTTTGAAGGGGAAACCGTTGATGTTGTCCCTACTAGCCAAATGGATCTCGAAGAGATTTACTATCAAAAAGAACCTTATGAAAATAAATTACCTAAAATAAAGAATACAAAAAAAACAAACTTTGGACGCTTGTTTGGTACCCGATCCGGGGACAAAGGCGGATGTGCTAATCTGGGGGTATGGGCTAAAACAGCTGAAGCCTACTCATTTTTATATGATTTTCTTACCGTGGATAAGCTAAAAGAACTTTTACCAGATGTATCTCAATATGAAGTAGAGAGACACGAACTTCCAAACATACTCTCTTTAAATTTTTACATTCATGACATATTACAAGATGGAGTCTCTTCTTCAACCAGGCTTGATGGTCAAGCCAAGTCATTGGGAGAGTATATACGTGCTAAAGAAATAGAAGCTCCTGACTATCTGATAGAAGCTATAGGAGGATAGATTATGAACACAGAAAAACTATCACTTGAGGGGCTGATTTTTGAGGCCACAAAAATTAACATTGAAGGGAATGTTCTTACCATAACTTTAAATCGACCCGAAAGGAAAAATGCCTTAAATTCAGTGATGACCAATGAAATTAATTATGCCCTAGCCTACGCTAAACAAGAAAGATCAATTCGTGTAGTGGTGTTGGCAGCGGAAGGCGACATTTTCTGTGCTGGTGCTGATTTAAGAAATATGTCTGGTAAAGAGAAGCCACCTGAGTCTGCAGTTCCCAGATTGGAAGGAAAGACGGATATAAGTCTTTCACTTAGGCATTTACATAAACCTGTAATAGCTAAAATTCAAGGATCTGTTTTGGCTGGAGCTCTATTAATGGTAACTAATTCAACTCACGCTGTGGCTATTGAAGAGGCAAAATTTTCAGCTCCTGAGATTAAAAGAGGAATTTGGCCTTTTATGGTTATGGCAGGTTTGTTTAGGGTGATGCCTAAAAGAGCTGGTTTAGACTTTTGTATGCGAGGGGAAGCCATCAACGCAGAAAAAGCTGAAGAGTGGGGACTGATAAACCAATCAGTTAAATCTTCTGAGTTGGACACTACAGTTGAAAAGCTAGCTTCTCAATTAGCAAATTTAGCTCCTACAACCATGCAAATGGGCTTATCTGCATACAACACCCAAGACTCAATGAGTTTTGACGAGGCACTTCCCTTTTTACAAGAGCAAATAGCAGCATGCATACAAAGTGATGACGCGAAAGAAGGAATTAATGCCTTTCTGGAAAAAAGAGAACCCAAGTGGGACTAGCTTTGTTCTTTGGTAGCTAAGTAGATACCTAGTAAAACTATTAACCCGCCCAATGCTTGCCATAGGTTGAGTGTTTCTGATAAAAGCAACCATCCATAGATAGCGGCTGCAACCGGCTGTATAAGTAATGTTAGGGAAGAAAGGTGGGCTGAAAGTCTAGAAATCCCTAAAGTGATAAGTCCTTGAGCTAAAGATTGACTTACAAACGCATAGGCTAAAAGAACCAGCCACCCTTTGTAAGAGCTTGGAAAAAGTGACTCTGATTCAATTAGACCAACTGGGAACAAGAAAATGGATGTAGATAAAGTTGCAAAAAAGAGCGCATGAGCTGGTGGTAAGAAATCTGTTAGCTTTTTAATAACTAGTATGTAGGCTGCATAAAAAATAGCAGCTACCAAACCTAAGCCGTCTCCCAATAGCTTAAATGAGTCTGAACCACTTCCAGAAAGAATTACCAAACTCACCCCCATGAAAGACAGAGCTAGAGCCCCAAAGAAAGCTGATTGAATTTTTTCACGTAAAAAGAAAAAACTAATGAGAGTTACAAAAACAGGTGCGGTATTGGCCATCAGTGTCGCATGGGCTACTGAGGTAAAACTTATAGCCCAATTCCAGACCGCCATATCAGTTCCAAAAAAAATTCCAGCCAGTCCTAAGGTCAGAAGGTTTTCTTTAGTTAAATAATGTCTTAAAGGATATTTAGTTTTGGAATTTAAAACCCATATGTATAGGAAAGGTAAAGCTAAAAAAGCGCGGTAGAAGGCCGTTAATGAAGGACTAGTTTCACTGAACCTTACAAAGATTGCTGAAGATCCTAATAGAGCTGCTCCAATAAACAGAGCTATCAATCCTGGGTAAACAGATTTTGAATTTTCCATTAATATCTCTAAAGCTTAGTCAGTTATACTTCCATTATGGTAGAAAACCAATTGGATAACACTCAAGAAATTATCTCAGTGTCTGAGATAAATAAAAGGGCCAAATCTATTCTTGAAGAGAATTTTCCTTTCGTCTGGATACAAGGAGAAGTTTCAAACTTCTTTTCAGCTGCCTCTGGTCACTGGTACTTTTCTTTAAAAGATGAATCTTCTGAAATTAGGTGTGCCATGTTCACTAATAAAAATCACCATATTACTTTTGAACCAAAAGATGGAGATCATCTAGTTTTAAACGGTACCTTAAGTATTTTTGAAGGGCGGGGTCAATACCAGATTATTGTTGAGCACATTGAATTAGCAGGTGAAGGCGCTTTATTAAAAGCTTTTGAAGAGCTTAAAAAGAAATTACAACTAGAAGGACTTTTTGATGACTCGATAAAACGCCAACTGCCTGCCTACCCCAAAAATATTGCTGTTGTAACTTCTCCAGATGGAGCAGTTATTCAAGACATTATTAATGTATTAGATAGAAGGTCACCTTTTTTAGATTTAACGGTTGTTCCAACTCTAGTCCAAGGTGAAAAGGCAGCGCCTTTAATCTGTGATGCCTTAAGCAAGGTAGGTAAATTAAAGAATATAGATGTAGTTATTTTAGCTAGAGGTGGTGGTTCAATAGAGGACCTTTGGGCTTTTAATAATGAAGAAGTAGCGCGCGCGATTGTAAATTGCCCTACCCCGATAATTAGTGCTATAGGCCATGAAACTGATTTTACAATTTCCGATTTTGTTTCCGATTTAAGAGCTCCTACCCCTTCAATAGCTGCAGAAATTATTAGCCAACCGTACAGTGAATTAATAGAAACTCTAGAGGGGTACCAAAACTATATTTCTAGAAGTGTAATATCTCAAATTGATCTCCAGAGAACTCAAATTACTAATCTAATTAAAAGGATAAGACATCCCGGAGATAAACTAAGAGAAATTAGTCAAAAGCTGGACTATATAGAAACCACACTTATTCAAAATATTAACCAAGAAATTTCTTTCAAAAAAAATGGACTTAATTTAAAAGATCTTTCTTTACAACAAAATTCGCCACAGAATAAAGTAAAAGAAGCGAAGGTTTACTTGCAAAATGCTTCCAAGGATTTACTGAAGGCTCTTAAGTTAGAAATTGAAAGGAAGAATACAGTTTTGGCAGAAATAGTAGCAACCTTACAAGCAGTTAGCCCACTGTCAGTTCTATCAAGAGGTTATTCAATAATTAGCACAGAACCAGATGGAAAAATCTTATCGTCTTCAAATCAAGTAGAAATCGGACAAAGTATTTCTGCTATCTTAAGTAAAGGCAGTATAAAAGCTGAAATTAAGTCTAAAAACGAAAATGAAGAATAAACTGTCGTTTATTTGTATTTTTATTTTATCCTCGTGTGCGACACTTGATATTTCTTATCCTCTATGTGATTTCCCTGAACATTCTCCCTTTCCGGGAGGCGTCATAAGCCAAACTTTAAGAATAGATGCCAATGAAATAAACGAAATTGATATTAATCAAAAAAATGTTTATTTGTGCCAGGTGGACAAAGATCATTGGAAGATTCTTGCTCCGATAAGCCTTTCTGAAGAAATTAAAAAAATTGCTATTGTTAAAAATGGACAGCCCATTCTGGAAGTTCCTATTTCAAATAAAGCATATAGAGAATCAAAAATCACTATTACTAATCAAGACTTAGTCTCTCCTCCAGAAGAATATTTATCTAGAATTAAAATGGAATCTGACTTGGGAAAAGTTGCTATAGGAACTGTATCAAGAAGATTTCATACTTCTTTAAAAATGCCCGCGCCAACCCAAGGAATTAAAAGTAGCGAATTTGGTGTAAAGAGGTTTATTAACGGTCAACCTAGAAATAGGCATACAGGGCTGGATTTAGCTGCTTCTATTGGTACAGAAATAATCTCCCCATTGTCAGGAAAAGTTATTTTAGTTGGAAATTTTTATTATCGAGGTAAAACTGTATTTGTAGATCATGGTGGTGGCATGATTAGTACTTACTCCCATATGAGTAAAGTTGTTGTTCAGCAAGGGCAATCGCTAGAGAAAGGAGATCTTATTGGGGAGGTTGGGCAATCAGGAAGAGTTACCGGCCCTCACCTACATTGGCAAATAATTTTATCGGGTATCCCAGTTGATCCAGAATTATTTCTGGAGCCAAACTCTTAAGTTTCTTTTAGTTTCAAAATCATTTGGTAGGGATTGAAAAAATGAAGGCCAACCT
>LULM01000821.1_pt1 | contig 11628 bp, 9 predicted proteins | sample 728151 | NCBI WGS metagenome assembly LULM01 (sample SAMN03860289, study PRJNA289734) | marine metagenome | biome: seawater column; feature: ocean; material: water; isolation source: Red Sea water column Station 149 - depth 200m | place: Saudi Arabia: Red Sea | collected 2011-10-15 | depth 200 m
AGCAACCCACGAGAGGCCCGGCCCGTGATCTTCGATGTGACCGTGGAAATCCCCAAGGGGGAGCGCAACAAGTACGAGGTCGACCACAAGGACCACCGGATCCGCCTCGACCGCACGCTCTTCACCGCGACGCAGTACCCGGCCGACTACGGCTTCATCGACGACACCCTGGGCCTGGACGGCGACCCGCTCGACGCGCTCGTGCTGCTGCCGTCGCCCACCTTCCCCGGCTGCGTGATCACGTGCCGCGCGATCGGCATGTTCCGGATGACCGACGAGGCGGGTGGCGACGACAAGGTCCTGTGCGTCCCCGCGACCGACCCGCGCCAGGAGCACCTGCGCGACATCCACCACGTGGCCGAGTTCGACCGCCTGGAGATCCAGCACTTCTTCACGGTCTACAAGGACCTCGAGCCGGGCAAGTCCGTCGAGGGCTCCAACTGGACCGGCCGCGTCGAGGCCGAGGCCGAGATCGAGCGCAGCTTCCAGCGCTTCAAGGACAACGGCGGCTACTGATCACCGAACCCGAGGGCGCTCCGCGCCCGAGCGGTTCGGGGATGTGGAGCCGTCGCAGCAGGGGCGTAGCCGCGACGGACGAGTGGTGCACCGGCGAAGCCGGTCCCGCTGGAGCCGCCGCACGAGGGGCGTAGCCGCGGCGGAGATCGAGACCTGGTGAGAATTCAGTCCCGAGCACGTCGACGCAGCCACGCTGAGCCCTTGCCGGGTGGTCTCGATACGTCAGGACGAGCTCGCTGGCGCTCGCCGTCCTGACGACTCGACCAGCGGAAACCTGGCGCGCGTCCAGACCCAGCCTGACCTCAGGCTGAGGTCGAGCTGCGCAGCAGCGCGCGCATCGTCTCGGCGAAGACGTCGACGTCGAGCTCGGGGTCGAGCGAGCGCATGGCGCCCAGGCCGATGCCGAGGCTGAGGAGCGCGACGGCGGCCTTGTGGGCGCCGAAGTCGAGGCGGAGGCCGGCGTCGGCGAGGACGCGGTCGATCAGGTCGGCGCTGGCCGCGACGAGCATCCGGTGACGCTTCACGAGCTCGCCGGCGACCCAGGGGCTCTGGCGCGCGACGGCCGCGAACTCCACCTCGAGCGCCGTCCAGCGCGGCTTGCCGAGCTTCTCGCGCACCCAGGCGGCGAAGGCGTCGATCCGTCCGTCGAGGTCGGTGTCGGCGGTGAACGCGGCGACGACGCCCTCGACCTGCTCCTCGTGGATGGTGTCGAGCACGGCCATGCAGAGCTCCTCCTTGCCGGAGAAGTTGGAGTACACGGCGCCCTTGGAGAATCCGGCCGCGACGGCGACCTTGTCGAGCGAGGTACCGGCGTAGCCGTCGGCGAGGAAGAGCTCGCGCGCGACCTCGACGAGCCGTTCACGGGTCTGGGCCTGGCGTTCCGCGCGCGTGGTGCCGCGCTCGCTGTCGACGCTCACCGCTGCCTCCCTGTGACGTGGTCCGCGACACTGGTCACGGAACTCGGATACCGATAGTATCCGAAACATGATCACCACCGACACCCTGGTCATCGGTACCGGTTTCAGCGGCATGGGCATGGCGATGAAGCTGCGCGAGGCGGGGCGCAACGACTTCGTCGTCATCGAGAAGGCCGACGACGTCGGCGGCACCTGGCGCGACAACACCTACCCCGGAGCCGAGTGCGACATCCAGTCCCACATGTACTCCTTCTCCTACGAGCTGAACAAGGACTGGAGCCGCGAGTACTCCGGCCAGCAGGAGATCTGGGAGTACATGCGCTCGGTGGCGCGCAAGCACGACCTCTACGACGTCATCCACTTCGGGACCGAGGTCACCGGCGCCGTGTGGGACGAGGACCGGCTGCGGTGGACGGTCAGCACGAGCAAGGAGACCTACGACGCCCGCGTCGTCGTGTCCGGCATCGGCGGCCTGCACATCCCGAACATCCCCGACCTGCCCGGGGCCGAGAGCTTCAGCGGCCCGCGCTTCCACTCCGCGCAGTGGCAGCACGACGTCGACCTCACCGGCAAGAAGGTCGCAGTCGTCGGAACCGGCGCGAGTGCCATCCAGTTCATCCCGCAGATCGTCGGCGACGTCGCGCAGCTCGACGTCTACCAGCGCACCGCGCCGTGGGTCGTGCCGAAGCACAACCACGACATCGAGGGCCGCAAGGGCGCCTTCATCAAGAGGCTCCCCGGCGGGACCCGCGCGTACCGCAACGCCATGTACTGGCTGAACGAGGCGCAGCAGCTGGCGTTCACCGGCCCGCTCCAGAACGTCTCCAAGGTCATGGAGAACAAGGTCTCCGACTACATCCGCCGCACCGTGAAGGACCCGGAGGTCGCGGAGAAGCTGATCCCCGACTACCGCCTGGGCTGCAAGCGCATCCTCAAGACCGACAACTACGTCCCGGTCTACAACCGCGACAACGTCGAGCTCGTCACCGACGGCATCGAGGAGATCACCGCCGACGGCATCCGCGCCAAGGACGGCACGTTCCGCGAGGCCGACGTCATCATCTACGGCACGGGCTTCCACGTGACCGACGCGTTCGAGTGGGTGCACGTGACCGGCAAGGGTGGCCGCGACCTGTCGAAGACGTTCAAGGAGAAGGGCATCGAGACCTACCTGGGCATCTCGGTCACCGACTTCCCGAACTTCTTCTTCCTGCTGGGCCCGAACACGGCGCTCGGCCACAACTCGGTCGTGTTCATGATCGAGCAGCAGACGAAGTGGATCATCGCGATGCTCGATGAGATGGACGAGCGTGGCGCGCAGGCCGTCGAGCCGACGTCGCAGGCGCAGCGCGAGTTCAACGACGCCCTGCAGGAGAAGGTCAGCAAGGGCGTGTGGAGCCAGGGCGGCTGCACCAGCTGGTACCTCGACAGCCAGGGCAAGAACCGCACGATCTGGCCCGGCTTCACGTTCCGCTACTGGTGGGCGACGCGCAAGGTCGAGGCGCAGGACTTCGCGTGGGAGAAGGCGGCCTGACGTGACGGGCCCGGGCCAGGTCGGCGGCGTCGGGGACGAGCACGGCTACGACGTGCCGCCGGGCCCGCGGGGGAACCCGCTGCTCATGACCATGCGCTTCATGCGGAAGCGGGGTCCGCTCGTCCGCGACGCGCACGCCCGGTACGGGGACACGTTCTCCGTGCAGATCCTGCCGGGGCCACGGACGATCGTCGTCCACGCCGACCCGGCCGACGTGAAGGAGATCTTCGCGGCCGACCCGTCGCAGTTCCACGCGGGCGAGGGCAACGCGATCCTGCGTCCGGTCATGGGCGACCACTCGCTGCTGCTCACGGACGACGCGGAGCACCAGCGCGGACGCAAGCTGCTGATGCCGGCGTTCACGGGTCCGGCGATGCGCAGCTACCGGCCGCTCGTGGAGGGCCTGGCGAAGGAGGCCGTCCAGGGCTGGCACGACGGCCAGCGGCTCGTGACGCTCGACGCGATGAACGCGCTGACGCTCGAGGTCATCCTGCAGGTGGTCTTCGGCGTCACCGACGAGGAGCGGCTGGCGGTGCTGCGCCCGAAGGTCACGCGCATCGTCGACATCGACGCCGGCATCCTGCTGTCGTGGATCTTCCCACGGCTGCGGAAGGTGCCGCCATGGCGCGGGTTCTTCACGAACCTGCGCGAGGTCGACGCGCTGCTGTACGCGGAGATCGCCGAGCGTCGGGCCGAGCACGCGCGCGACGGGCTGGAGGGTCGCGACGACGTGCTGTCGCGGCTGCTGCGCGCGGGGGGCGGCGACGGCGAGGAGCCGTTGTCGGACCAGGAGCTGCGCGACCAGCTGGTCACGCTGCTGCTGGCCGGGCACGAGACGACCGCCTCGGCGCTGTCGTGGACGCTGCACGAGCTCGGCCAGCACCCTGACCTGTTGACGCGGGCCACCACGGCTGCCGACCAGGGCGACGAGGTGTTCCTCGAGGCGTGCCTCAAGGAGGCCATGCGGCTGCACCCGATCATCGACTTCGTGGCGCGGTCGTTGCAGAGCGACCAGGTGGTCGCGGGGCGTCGCCTGCCGCGCGGCACGACGGTGGCGCCGTCGATCATGCTGTCGCACAGCCGCGAGTCGTCGTTCGCCGACGCGCACCTGTTCCGGCCCGACCGGTTCCTCGACGGCGAGGTGTCGGCGGGCACGTGGATCCCGTTCGGCGGGGGCGTGCGGCGCTGCATCGGCGCGGCCTTCTCACTGATGGAGGGCACGGTCGTCCTGCGCGAGGTGCTGCAGCGCTTCGCGGTGCACACCGAGCAGCCCACCGGCCCGCGCCTGCGCAACATCACGAACGTCCCCGACGACAAGGCCCCCGTGATCCTGCGTGCCCGCTGATTCCCATGAGGTCATGGGAATCAGCAGCCCACCATGGTTCTCCCCCACTCACCTGCGGACGCTTCCCAGGGTGGGCGAGGGATTCCCGTGGTGAGTGCCGGGGCCCGGCAGCGGACACCCCACCGATCTTGACTAAGCGCTTGCTTAGTCACGGGTGGCGGCCCTAGGGTCGGGCCATGCGTGCCGTGCAGATCACGACGCTCGACGGGCCCTCGGCCGTCGAGGTCACCGAGCTCCCCGACCCGACGCCCGCGGAGGGCCAGGTGCTCGTACGGGTACGGGCCGCCGGCGTCTCCTTCCCGGAGGTGCTGCAGACCCGCGGGCTGTACCAGCTCAAGCCCGAGCTGCCGTTCGTCCCCGGCTCGGAGGTCGCGGGCGAGGTCGTGTCGGCGCCGGAGGGCTCGGGCTTCGCGCCGGGCGACCGCGTGGCCGGGTTCTGCATGCTCGGCGGGTTCGCGGAGTACGCCGTCACCCAGCCCGACATGACGTTCCCGCTGCCGGACTCCGTCTCCTTCGAGCAGGGCGCCTCGGTGCCGCTGAACTACCTCACCGCCTACTTCGCGCTCGTCGAGCGCGGCCGGCTCGCGGAGGGTGAGCGCGTCCTCGTCCACGGCGCGGCAGGCGGCGTCGGCACCGCGTCGATCCAGGTCGCCAAGGCCTTCGGCGCGGGTCACGTCGTCGCCGTCACGTCGACCGCCGAGAAGGGTGCCGTCGCGATCGACGCGGGCGCCGACGAGTTCGTGCTCGCCGACGGCTTCCTCGACGCGGTGAAGGCGTCGGGCAAGGTCGACCTCGTCGTCGACCCCGTCGGCGGCGACCGGTTCACCGACTCCCTGCGCAGCCTGCGCGAGGACGGCCGCCTGCTGGTCGTCGGCTTCACCGCGGGCGACATCCCCGAGGTCAAGGTGAACCGGCTGCTGCTCAACAACCTCAGCGTCGTCGGCGTCGGCTGGGGTGCCTACGCGCTCGCCCGCCCCGGGCACGTGGCACAGGAGTGGGCCGCGATCGCCCCGCACCTGGCCTCAGGTGCGCTGACGCCGCCGATCGGCGCCACGTTCGGCCTCGACGACGCCGCGCAGGCGCTCGCCGAGATCGACGAGCGTCGCGCGACCGGCAAGGTCCTGCTCGTCCCGTGACCCCCACCGTGCGGCGGCGCTGGTTCGCGCTGCTCACCCCGGCGCAGACCACGGGCGTCGTGCTCGAGGGGCTCGACGTCGTCGGCGGTCCGGTCGTGCCGCTCGAGCAGGCGACGTACGCCGACGCCGACGCGGCGCGGGCGGCGTTCGACCACCCCGACCCGGAGCCCGGAGCGGGTCGGTTCGTCGACTTCCTGGTGCTGCCCGAGCTGCCCGGCGTCGAGGTCGTCGACGGCGTGCTCCGCGAGACGCGGGCGCCGTCGGGGGCCGAGCTGTGGCGCCTCGAGGCCGACGGTCGACGTCGCGTCATCTCCTTCTACGACACCCCCGCCTACGGCTGGCGCAACGGTCGCGGCCCGGTGCGTCGCGGTGACCGCTCCCGGGGAGGACCCGCCCGAGGGGTTCACGTGGACCAAGGTCGGCGTCTCCCGCCGCACCGTCCCCCTCGCCGACGTCGAGCTGTACGACGCGGCCACCGGCCACCCCTTCACACCGTGACCGTTTGCGTGGGGCCCCACGCAAACACGCTCCCCCCACCGCAAACATGCGTCGCTATCGCACGTTTACGTGGGGCCCCACGTAAACGTGCGCGGCGCGGGGGTCAGGTGGGGCGGGGGAGGAAGGCGAGCTGGGCGGTCTTGTGGCCCAGGTCGACGACGGGGCCGCGCTCGAAGCCCTCGCGCAGGAAGCGCGACACGGAGCGCTCGTTGCGGACGTCGGGCTCGACCACGAGCCGACGGACGGCGGGGTCGGCCATCAGCACATGTCGTACGTAGGCGACCAGCGAGCCCGTGAAGCCCGGCCTTGGCTCGCCGGGGCCGACGAAGAGGTGCACACCGAGGTCCCCCTCCTGCACCGCGTACGCCTCCCCCACCGGGTCGTGCTGCGGCTCGTAGGTCTGGAAGATCGCGACCGGCACCGCATCGTGAGGCGCCGCGGCCACCTCGTGGACGAGGTACGCGTGGTGCGTCGACAGGGAGTCGAGGTAGGCGTACACCTCCCCGACCTCCTCGCGCGTGTGGTCGGTCATCCCCCAGAACTCGGCGCGCTCCTGCGTCACCCAGCCGTGGACCAGGTCGAGGTCGGCCACCGGGTCGAGCGGGCGGTGCGTGAACGTCATGCGAGGTCCTCTTCCAGGGGCGACGTCGAGCCCGCCGCCCACACGTCCGTCTCGTCGGGCAGGGTCCAGCGGCTGCGCGACCGGTCGCCGAGGCTCCACACCAGTCGCGCGACCGGGCCGCGCCACACCCGGTCGTCCAGGCCGGGCAGCGACGACGTCGACAGCACGCAGCCGTCGTCGCCGCCGAGCCGCAGCACCTCGCCGTCGGGGGTCGTGAAGGTGTGCACGTCGCCCCAGGGCCCCACGTCGCCCGCCGACGGCGCGACCTCGCGCAGCGCGGCGAGCAGCGTGCAGTCGAGGTCGAACGACGTGAGCAGCGGTGACGCCGCCGTCGGGTCCTCGAGCCAGCGGTCGAGCGCGAGCGCCACGCGCGGCTCGGGGCGCAGCCAGGGCGCGAACAGCTCCTCGGGGCCCGTCCACGGGTCGTCGGACGGCTCGTGCAGCGGGGCGAGCGCGGGGTGCGCGACCAGACGTCGGACGACGGCGGACCGCAGCAGCGCGAACAGGGCGGCGTCGCTCGACGCGGCGTCCATGTGCCCGTCCCAGGCAAGGAGCCGGTCACGCACCTGGCGCACCTCGGCCGGCTCCGACGACATCGCCAGCTCCCCCAGCCTGCGCTGCCAGTGCGCGGCCGGCAGCAGGAGCGTGTCGGCGTGCAGCGCCGCGCCGGTCTCGACATCGAGCGTCGGCGACGACGCGAGCAGCTGGTGCAGGCGACGGCCGCGGTGCGGGGGCGCGAGCTCGTCGGCCAGCGCGGCGCTGTGCCCGCCCTGCCGGTGGTTGGCGACCACGGCGTGCTCGGTCGGCCCCACCCGTCGGCGGTGCGGCACGACCCAGCCCGACCACTCGCCCGACGTCTCGCGCCACGGCACCCGGCCGGCGACCCGGTGCAGCACGGCACCGTCGACGTCGGCCACGAGCACGTCGTTGACCGGCTCGACCCAGTGGTCGAGGGCGGCGTCGACGTCGGCGGTGGTGCGGGCGCGCAGCAGCGGCACGAAGGCCGCGAACCCGAGGTCGTCCAGCAGCCACGGCACGCTGCGCACCGCCACGCCGGAGCCGTCCGGACGTTCGAGGACGATCGGGCCGTCGGCCGTCACCGACACGCCCTCGACGACGTCGCGCGGCGTGTCGGCCTCGACGTCGACGAGCCGCTGGGTGTCGGCCATCGCGTTGGTGATGGCCCACGCGACCGTGCCGGTGTGCCCGAAGTGCTGCACCCCCGGCACGCCCGGGAACGTCAGCCCGACGACGTCGACGTCGGCGTCGCCGGCCACGAGGTGGACCCGCTGGTAGACGCTGGGCACCGTGACGATGCGGTGCGGGTCGGCGCCGATGAGCGGCGCACCGTCGGTCGACCTGCGGCCTCCCACGACCCAGGCGTTGCTGCCCGAGAGGGCCGGCACCTCCTGCGCGAGCGCGCGCGCCGCGTCGGAGCCGAGCACGCGCGCGGCGTGACGCCGCCACAGGTGGTGGCCGAGGGAGCCGAAGAGCGCGTGGTGGACGGCGAAGACGCCGAGCGACGTCCAGTCCTGCCAGTCCTCGATCCCCGCGGCCCGCACCCCCGCCGCGTAGGCGTCGACGAAGCCGCGCGTCTCGTCGTCGAGCCGCTCGTGCGCGCGTCGCGCGGTGCGCACGAGCAGCGACCGGCTCCAGAACTCGTCCCAGACGGTGCCCGTGACGGCCTGCACGTGGGCGAGGTCCTCCAGCAGACGGTCCTCGGCGACCTCGACGGTCCGGCGACCCTGCTCGAAGGCGAGCGCCTCGAGCGAGGCGGCCCGCACGGTGAGCACGCTCATGCCCGCCCCCTCGCGTCCCGCGCCCGGGAGGGCCCCCGGCGTGTCCCGCCCGAGAGATGCGCCGGGAGCCCACCCGGGTGCGGGACGGCGGTCATCGGCCGTGCAGGGGGTTGGCGAGCCGGCCGACCAGCTGCAGCGACGTCGCCTGGTCCGCGAGGTCGACCATCTCCAGCGTGTTGCGCAGCTGCAGCCGGTTCAGGCAGGAGTGCTCGAAGTCCGGGGCGAGCAGGTCGTACCGCGCGTGCTGGTCGGCCAGCTCCGGGTGGTCGGCCTGCAGGTCGCGCAGGCACTCCGCGGCCACCGTCCAGAAGTCGGCGCCCGGGAGCACACCGTCGTCGGCGAGGATCGCGGCGAGGAACCGCAGGAACCCGTCGAGCACGTCGGTGAGCACCGCGAGCGACTGCTGACCCTCCGGCACGGTGGCCCGGATGCGGCGCACCGCCTCGGGGAGCTCGTGCTCGGGGTGCGCCTCGGGGCCGTCGCCGACGAGCAGCGCGACCTCCTCGCCGACGTCCTTCATGTACGCGCGCACGGGCACGTGGTCGCGCAGCACCAGGATGAGGTTCTCCCCGTGCGGCATGAAGGCCAGGTCGTGCGCCCACAGGCAGTGCGCGACCGGACGCAGGTAGACGTCGAGGTAGCGCCGCACCCAGTCGGCCGGGTCGAGGCCCGACGCGCGCACCGTCGCCGCGACCAGGCTGCGACCGTCGCGGTCGCGGTGCAGCAGCGACGCCATCGTCGCGGCGCGCTCGCCCGCCACGAGGGTGGGGGTCTCGCGCCACAGGGCGGCGAACATCTTCTGGTACGGACCCCGCCGCACGCCGGCGACCTGCTGGTAGACGCCACCGGTGTAGCCCACGGCGGCGCGCTCGCGCAGCACCTCGAAGCCGCAGCGACGCAGCTCGGCGTCGTCGGCGACGAGCCGGTGCACCCAGTCGTTGATGGCCGGGGTGCCGCGCATGTAGTGCGGCGACAGCCCCCGCATGAAGCCCATGTTCTGCACCGACAGGGCGGTCTTGACGTACAGGCGCGACGGGTCGGAGACGTTGAGGAACGTGCGCACCGACTGCTGCGCGCGGTAGGCGTCGCGGCCTGGGCCGAGCGGCACGACGTCACGACGCGCCACGTCGGCGGCGAACGTGATGGCCAGCTTGTTGGTCCACTGCCACGGGTGGGCCGGCACGAGCAGGTAGTCGCGGGGGTCGAGCCCCAGCGACCGCAGCCGCAGCTCGAACCCGGCGCGCTCGTCCGCGTCGAGCTCGCCCGCGTAGAGGGTGTCCTCGTCGATCCCGTCGCCGACGGCCAGCACCGTGTGCTCGCGGCGGACGGCGAGCCACACCAGGTGCACCTCGCTGCCGGTCTCCGGCGCGTAGGCACGGTAGTCGTCGAGGCCGTAGCCGATGCGGCCGTTCGTGGCGATGAACGCCGGGTGGCCCTCGTGCATGGCCGCCTCGGTCGTGGCCAGATCGGCGTCGAGGAGGTCCTCGGCGCTGTGGTCGTGGTGCACGTCGGACCAGCACGCCGCGGCGAGGGTCGCGCTGAGCTCCTCCAGGTACACGGCGACCAGGTGGTCGGGGATGCCGAGCTCCTCGTGCAGCTCGGCCACCAGCTCGAGCACGTCGACGGGACGCGTCACGTCCTGCTCGACGTCGGCGCGCAGCAGCGACGCCGGGTCGACCGACCAGTGCTCGGGCTCGTGCACGTGCGCGTGGAAGCGCCAGACGGACGCGACCGTCCGCACCTCCCACCAGCCGGCGGCGTCGGGCACGGGCGTCGGCGACAGCAGACGCTCGTGCGTCAGCTCGCCGATGGCCTTGGCGGTGAGCCGCCGCTGCGCGCGCTCCAGCGTGACCGGCTCCAGGTGGTCGGCGGCGTCGAACGCCTCCTGCGACGTCGCGTGCAGGTCGACGACGGTGCTCATCGGGCCACCACCGCCGCACCGAGCTCGCTGCGCTCCCACTGCTCGCGCGTGCAGGTGCTGAGCAGGGCCCGCTTGTCGGGCAGCTGCACCTCCCCCTCGACAACGAACCCGGCCCGCGCGTTCAGCGCGTGGATGGCCGTGTTGGCGGCATCGGGCTCGACCACGACCCGCGCCGTCGGCTCGTCGGCGTGGCCGAGCAGCGCGAAGCAGTGCCGCATGACCGCGGCGAAGACCTCGGCCGTGAAGCCGTGCACCGGCGTGTCCGTGGGGGCCACCAGCACGTGCATCCCGAGGTCGCCGGGTCGCACGTCCAGCACCGCGCTCAGCGCGGAGCGGGCGGGGTCGTAGGTCTCCGCGAGGAACGCTGGACTGTTCGCCGCCCACGGCCCGGCACCCCCGGTGCTGTTCGCCGCCCACGGCCCGGCACCCCCGGTGCCGTTCGCCGCCCACGGCCCGGCACCCCCGCCGGGGCCGTCGCCGACCCGACCCAGCCACGCGTCGTGGTGCGGGCTGGCGACGATGTCGGCGTACTCGCGGCGCACGTCGTCGACGCTCGCGCCCTGCATCATCCAGAACCGCGACCGCGGGTGCGTGACCCACGCGTGCAGCAGGTCGACGTCGCGCTCGACGTCGAGCGGCTCGAGCTCGATCCTCATCGGTCCACCCCCGTCAGGCTGCGGATCCCGTCGGCGCGGGCTCCGCCGTCGCGGTCGGACGTCGGCGCCCCGAACGTCTGGAACGCGATCCGCTCCTCGACGGCGTACACCTCGCGTCCGGCCATGGCGTTGACGATGATCGACGAGCGGAACGCGCCCATGCCGAGGTCGGGCGCGACGAAGCCGTGCGTGTGCTCCTCGGCGTTCTGCACGAACACGCGGTGCTCGGCGTCGATCGTGTAGTCGGCGGCGACGGCGTAGCGGCCACGCTCGTCCCAGTGCAGCCCCTCGCGCAGCGGCTCCACGAGGTCGGGCAGCTGCGCCCGGTAGCCGGTGGCGAGCACGAGCGACGCCGTGTCCAGCGTGAACGCCTGGTCCGTCTCGTCGTGGCGCAGCTCCAGGGAGAAGCGTCCCGCCCCCTCGTCCCAGCGGGAGGCGGTCAGCGTCGTGCCGGCCAGCAGGTCCGTGGGCACCGGACCGTCGAGGCCCAGGCGGTAGAGCGTGTCGTAGATGTCGTCCACGAGGTCGCCGCTGATGCCCTTGTAGAGGCTGCGCTGCTCGCCCAGCAGTCGGGCGCGGGTCGCGTCGGGCAGGCCCTGGAAGTAGGTGGAGTACTCCGGGGAGGTCAGCTCGAGGGTGAGCTTGGTGTACTCCATCGGGAAGAACCGCGGCGACCGCGTCACC
>LULM01000399.1_pt1 | contig 11514 bp, 16 predicted proteins | sample 728151 | NCBI WGS metagenome assembly LULM01 (sample SAMN03860289, study PRJNA289734) | marine metagenome | biome: seawater column; feature: ocean; material: water; isolation source: Red Sea water column Station 149 - depth 200m | place: Saudi Arabia: Red Sea | collected 2011-10-15 | depth 200 m
TCTCTCCACACAGTTTCAGCACTCTCTTTCTTAAACTTCTGTACAGGTAGCAACGTTGCGATTGTAAACTCGTCTGCGTCGATTCTACGAAACTGTGACTTAGTAAATCCTGCTAAGTATCTATGTAGAGTAGGTCTTATTAGTTTTATTGATTTTATTGCATTATAAGATACCCGTAATCTTGTATTTTCATCAAAATCGCTATCACTTGCATAATCAAGCATTCTGTCCAATAGTTTAACTCTCAATGGTATTGGTAGGTAGTGAAAATTGATTCCCAGAAATCCGTCATTGTATCTCTCTAGTGGCAACACAAGAGGAAAGGTATCATAGTATGGAAGTTTCTTTTTATGTTTGGGACCATACACAAACATGTTCAATCTGCCAAAGAACGGTCTTGATGCTCTCTTTCCATCACGAATCAGGTCCAGTGAACTAGGTGTGCCAAACTCTTTTATCTTCTCTTTATACCAATCAGTAGAATATGGTCGCCCAGCTGCTGCATCTATAACACTCTGGATGTAATTGCTTCTTGCCATAGAACTATTTATAACGAATACCTAAATCGTCCTCTGTCAATATCTTGAATTCCATTCCATTGTCTTTACACCATTTGTCAGCATGCTTCCACTTGGCATCATTGACACTCCAAGTCTTTACTTCGTTCAACCACTTTACGGTTTTCTTCTTTGGTTGTGTGTCTGGAGGAGAGCACTGCTTCTTTGGTTTGATTTCGATGATGTACTTCTTAGCACTGTTGTTCGCCTGCTTCACCTTTATATAGAAGTCAGGAAAGTAACGATGTACTTTGTTGTCCCAAGGTGATATATAAGGTATGATGATTTCTTCACTACCCCATTCGAGGATTGCTTTGCTGGTGTCGCAATAGACCATGAACTTACGTTCCCAGAGAGAACGGTATATGATGTTCTGAGGGTCACCCTTATATTTTTTAGGGTTTGCTGGAATGTATCGACCTTTGTATGACATGATGTATAAATACTTGTAGACTATTTATAGGGGATATAGAATGTGGCAAGAACTTGGACGAAACCTACCAGTGTTGAACGATAAGGTCGTGACAGCGGCCGAGGTCACCCGTGACGCTGCGACAGATCTTGTCACCACCGCCAGTGGGCAGTTCGTTGATGAGCTCCACGGTTTTGTGGATAAGGGAGTGTCAGTTGGTCAGGGACGTTCTAACGGCAGAGGAATTCAGTCTACACAGATGTTGCGATATCCTATAGATTCTCCCATAACTGCTCAAGGACATTATATTCTCTTCGAAATACATCGTCATCAGCCTGGCCGAATTGAAATCACAGGTGGTACAGGAACTTCGGCATCAGCGACACAGATTACAAGTCCACATGTAGACGCACAAAACACTAAAAGGGAACAGGAACGGGCAAATAAGATATCTGCGACGGCCAGTGCCGTAATGGGAGAAGAGTCAGGTTATCATAGGAGACGTTCATTTCAACTAAGAAACCAGACCAAAACTGTTGAAACACAGATAGCATTGTATATGCCTCCCTCAGTTAGTGTTAGTTATAATTCATCATATGCTAATGAGGACATCAGTATGGTTGCAGAAGCAGGATTTAATTTTGTAGCACAGGTCATAGCAGGTGGTATTGGTGGTGCTAATTTGATGAGTGCAGTAACAGCTGGTGCTGGCAATTTAATGGAAGCAGGAAGACGAGAAATTATAAAGGGTGCCGATGCCCTTGCGCCAGGTGTAAAGGCACTCGCAAATATAACCGCTGGGTCAGTTATGAGTACTATGGTGAAGCAGGACATTTTGGTAATAATCAATTTTCAAATGACAGGATTCTTACCATACCCACTACATTTGACATAAAGTATATGAACCTTGGACCAGCTGGATATGGACCTAATACATTTCTCAATAAGATTTCTACATGCTTCTGCACTAGTGCACAAGTAAATTATGGTGGAGACAGATTCACAGCATATAGACCAACTGATACCAGAAGAAATGTGTCCGACAAAGCAGTTGAACAGGCCGGTGCGGGTGCTGGTAATGGAACTGGCTTTCCACCGCAAAGGACAAGTTTGACATTAGGTTTTAGTGAACTAGAAATAATGACACAAGAATCCATCGATATGGGATACTAAATGTACTTTCAAAAATTTCCAGTAGTACTATACACGAACACAGAAAATGGTGATCCGAAATTAGTCACTCATCTGTTGAAGAGAGTTGGAGTCCGTGAACCAATAAAAACTAACGGACCAATATTCAGCAAATACATTGTGAGGGGTGGAGAGACACCAGAAAGCTTGGCATTTGATTTTTACGGTGATGCTGAACTACATTGGGTTATCTTACTCTTCAATGACATCTATGATAGGTATCACCAATGGCCGATGAACCATAGACAATTCTTGGCATTTGTAAATGACAAGTATGATGATCCTAATGGTACACATCACTATGAAGTCACTCAAGCATCAGGAGACACTACAACAAAAATCAATATCGGTCAGGATAATTCTGCTCATGCTAGTGCTACTGTGGTGACTAATTATGAGCATGAAGAAGCAGCTGTCTCTTATACACATCTATATTGAGAGAGCAGAATTACTAACAAGTGAGGGAGTATTCATAGACATCAGTAATTCTATAGTAGACTTGATTATTATTGAAAGCATAGTTAACTTATCAATAACTGGTCATATTGCGTTAGCAGATAATCTTTCTCTCGCAACTTTTGGTCCGATAATTGGACAAGAGTACCTTGTTCTCAAAATCTCTACTCCATCAATTCATAGTTCAGAATTTAAAATAGACTTCACTCGTAATGTGTTTCATATCAATAAAATTGAAACACGAGTGCAAGCAGGAAATACCACCAGTGTAAATGTATTACAATTCACATCATCAGAGATTGTACATAATCAACGTGCTTTGGTTTCTCGTTCATTAAAAGGAACCTACTCCGATATAGTGACTGAGTTATTGAGGAATGATGTGAATTGTAAGAAAGACCTGTTTGTAGAGGAAAGTGTTGGTCTGAAAAAATACATAGCACCAAACGTAAAACCGTTTGATATCATCCGTACCATGTCAAGACAAGCTGTGTCAGTATACAATAATTCACCGACCTTTATGTTCTATGAAAATCTTCGAGGGTATCATTTTAGGACACTGGAGAGTTTGTATGCCGGCGGCACAGTGTTTGAGTATCAAGAAGGAACAGGTGGCATACCACCGGTAAGACATGTCACTAAGGGTGGTGAGAATGTTAGATCAGAAATGTCCCTTAGACGCATTCTATCTTATTTTATACCGAGAGGTTCAAACACTCTCGCTGCGACTACGGTAGGTGCACTGTCATCACAACTTTTAGTTCATGACATCACAAACAAGAGGGTCACTTCACACAACTATAACTACTTTGAAAATCGAAAAGACGAAAAGCACATCAACTACTGGTATGGTTTAAATGACGGTGCCGTATATAATGATGTGGCAATCGATGCCCGTGGTAGAAATTTTTCAGAGTTTCCCTGTATTCAATTTTTAACACCAGAAGCAGAATCTAGATTTGACACATACACACCATCAGAGAATGTAAACTTTCCTTACATAGATCGACAGTCAGAAAACTGGTTACAGAAAAGACGATCATATATGACAAATATTCTCTCGTCACATGGTATCGTTATAACTGTCATGGGCACAACATTAGTCGCTGCTGGTGATTGTGTAGACTTACATATGCTGGAAAAAACAGGACAGTCGCAGGGCAAGGATCCTGATAGGTTTTTTCAAGGACCATTTTTGGTTCACTCAGTAAAGCATGAATTTAATATAGGAGAAAGCATTCACACGATGGAATTGTCTCTCCAAAAAGATTCTACCGCCAGCAACTTTTTAAAGGACGGTGGCCATATTGAACCTAAGCCTATTGAAGCAGGACGAATCTTTGGTGATGATGATTTTTATCGGGGTGGCGGCGCAGGAAGATAAACCATTCAACACAGAGGAGGACTATTAACTCATTCGTAATGCCAACACAATATCACATCAAAAGGAAAAGAAGATGCGTAAAGCAATGCAGCGAATCAAAAAAATGACTTTCCAATCCAAGAAGCACCGAATCATTGAACCAATTACAGAAGAAGATAAATACTTGATAGCACTGATGCGAAAACCAGAGTTAGTAGAGAGGCACAATAATGAAGACATTTCAAGAACTACAGGAGGGACTGTACGACCCCAATATATTTAAGGCATTCTTTCTTGCTGGTGGGCCTGGTAGTGGTAAGTCGTTTGTTGCCGGAAGGGTCATTGGTAAAGGAACAGGACTCAAGACAGTTAATTCGGATGATGCGTTTGAGCATCTTCTGAAGAAGGCAGGTTTGTCCATGAAGATGCCTGAGAGTGAAACAGAACGAAGAGATGTGGTCCGAGACCGAGCAAAAGTAGTGACTGATATAAAGAAAGGCAATTACCTTGAAGGTAGACTTGGACTAATCATCGATGGCACAGGAGCAAAGGCCGATAAGTTGTTACGACAGAAGGCGCATCTAGAAGGACTTGGATATGACACTTATATGGTGTTTGTCAATACCTCTCTCGATGTTGCTCTTGAACGTAACACAAAGAGAGCCCGTAGTGTGCCAGAGTCCATTGTAGTTAAATCGTGGAAAGACGTTCAGGCAAACATTGGTGCGTTCAACAATGCGTTCAAAGGTACGAACATGATTATCGTAGACAATAACAATGTAAACGATGATATTTTTGCAGTGGCATCTAAACGTGTTCGTGGACTACTTCGAAAGAAGGTACAGAACAATCGTGCCAAGGAATGGATGGCACTGGAACTTGCTAAAAAACGTAGGTGATAAAAAGTTCTTGACAACATCCGTCTAAATGTGATATTATATACACATAATGAACAATAGAAGTAATTGAGAATGTCTGAAAAACTAGACGCCTTACTTAAGAACTACCATAAGAAGACAAATCCACCAGTAGATGTGGTAGTTTTTCACATATATGGTCCTACTGACCTTGACCGCCTTGAATACACTGTTCCAGTGGCAAGCATGAAACTGTACGGTGAAGAAAATGATGATGGTGCCTGTGAAAGAGCATTCATGCTAACCAATACCATCAATAAACCGTGGTACGTAAACACGGAAATCACAAAACTCTTCAGGGAAACATTTTGTCGAAGCACCAGTGTCGGTGATATAGTTACTGTCAGTCGAGATGGTAATGTTGCCGCATATAGATGTGATTCTGATGGATGGACAGAAACGAAAGTCCCAGAAGACCAACTTCAGATGTCGATTAGAAAAGTAGACTTATTGGATGATACACTATATTATCAGTGGTGTTATGATAATCAGGAGAACTGAATGAAAAGGATGATGGAGTATGTATGGCTTGACGGTCATCTACCAGAACCTAATCTGAGAAGCAAGGTAAAGGTAGACGATTTAGTTGATGGCGAGGATAACGTCACAACCCTATACCGTTCTTATCCGGTATGGTCTTTTGATGGTAGTTCTACACAACAAGCAACTGGTGATGCATCTGACTGTCTGTTAGTGCCAGTCAAGACGTATAACAATCCTTTTGAGGGTGGTGACCGTCTTGTATTGTGTGAAGTATACAATCCAGATGGTACACCGCACGAAAGCAATACTCGTCATCACCTAAGACCAGCAGAGAATTGGTGGTTTGGATTCGAGCAGGAATATGTGCTTCAGGGGTTGAATGGTAAACCGTTGGGGTTTCCTAATGAGGGTTATCCTAAACCGCAAGGTGAGTTCTATTGTGGTGCCGGTCCAGCAAACGTGATGGGCAGAGAGATAGCAAATGAGCATCTGTCTTTATGTCTCAAAGCAGGGATTGACATTACTGGCACCAATGCAGAAGTGATGATTGGTCAATGGGAATATCAGTGTTTCGGTAAGGGTGCACATGATGCTGCTGATGACCTTTGGATGAGTCGATATATTATGAACCGTCTCACAGAACGATTTGGTGTGGTTGCTAACTGGCATCCCAAACCTGTTGCGGGTGACTGGAATGGTAGTGGTATGCACACAAACTTCTCTAACTCCGAGATGAGAGATGAAGGTGGAGAGCAGTTGTTCACTGATATATGTGAGCAACTAAAAGAGACGCATGGTGAGCACATTGCTGCTTATGGTTCAGACAATGACCAACGACTGACAGGTTTACATGAGACGCAGCATATTGACACATTCAGTTATGGTGTGAGTGACCGAAGTGCCAGCATACGAATTCCAATTGGAGTAGTAACTGATGATTGGAAGGGGTATCTGGAAGACCGTAGACCAGCATCAAATGCTGATCCATATAAAGTCGTTGAACGAATCATGACGACATTAGACTCTCCTAGACCAATGCAGGAACCACTTCCATTAGCATTTTATAAATAACGGTATGACCAGCGTTAACGTATCATTAAACTTAGGAGCAGTAAGCACACCTTCTGTAGAGATGGGGCCTGTCACACTTACCGAAAGGGCAAAGCAGTACATGCAGAGAGTATGTAAGGACAGGTATATGACTCTGAGTGTGTCTGGTGGTGGTTGTTCTGGATACAGATATGTATGGGGTCAAACGGATGAACTTAGTGAAGAGTGGTTGAAACCGATAGATGATATTTTACTATTAGACACGATGACAGAGTTGCTTGTCAAGGGATCAGTTATTGACTATGTAGAGGGACTTGCTGGTAGTTTCCTAGATATTCAAAATCCCATGCAGAAGACTGCTTGTGGTTGTGGTCTAAGTTTTGGAGTGTGACATGTATGAATACAACTGTGAAATAGTAAGAGTAGTAGATGGTGATACAGTAGATGTGAACATTGACCTTGGATTTGGTGTTTGGATGAGAAATGAACGGGTGCGACTATATGGCATAGACACACCTGAGAGCAGAACAAGAGACAAGACAGAGAAGGTATTCGGCAAACTTGCAACGGCAATAGTGGAACACTTTCTTCCAAAGGATTCGACTCGGACCCTAGTGACAGTCAAGGATAATGTCGGTAAGTTTGGTCGAGTGCTTGGTAGGTTTAGGATGTACGATATTAAGACTGACTCGCAAATGTTCCTCAACGATTGGATGGTACGAGAACATTATGCAGTCGAATATACGGGACAATCAAAGGGGAGCATAGTAAATGCCCATCTTGAAAATTACCAGAAGTTGTTTGAAAACCCAGACGTGGCCGGCCGTCTGCGAGCTGCCTTTAGTCAAGAAGAGTTTGAGAAGTATCTCAGTGATATGCGTAACAGCACTACTTACTATGACTAGTGGATGTGTCGTCACATTACCAATTGTCTTCAGTACAACAGAAACACTCTCTAGCATCCTAACAGGAAAAGGTGCTACTGATAATGTTCTCTCAGGTATAACAGGTGAGGACTGTGTTATACACAGAAAGTTTGTGTCGGGTGAAGACATCTGTACATCCATAGAGGAAGAGCCTGAGGTGGTAGAGGAGGCAGTAGAGGAGGCAGTAGAGTGAACTGGGTCATACTGGCATTAATCATAGGGGTACAGAATGGTGGTGCAGCAGTTCAAATGAACAACGCCTTCTCGAAGCAGTTTGAATCCCAGACAGAGTGTAATGAGTATGTCAAGGTGAGAAATATCATACTGACTACCTCTTTGTATGATGCTCTTAAAACTATAGACGCAGAGATGGATTGGACCGTGAAAGGGTTCATGTGCATACCCAAAGCAATGTATGATGAGTTGCCAAAAATTATTAAGGATAACATGATGGCACCAAGTAAGGATGAACAAGAGCAAGAAGGAATAAAGGTATGACACAATGGTGGGTTGATGAGTACAAAAAGTTCCATCGAGAACAACGTGATTATGGTAGTGGTGGTGCACTCAAGTTCCACAAGCAGCACATCGATGACCTGATCAAAGACACCAAAGCAGAGACACTACTAGACTTTGGTTGTGGTAAGGCAGAGGTGTATGAAAAAAACGATTGGGACTGGCCGATGCCATCATTGTATGACCCTGCCATACCAGAGTATTCTACATTGCCGGATGGACCTTTTGATGGTGTTTTGTCTGCTGATGTGATGGAGCACATACCAGAAGACCAAGTGCCAGAAATCATCGAGCAGATATTCTCACGGGCAGAACGATTTGTGTATCTTGGTATAGCAACTTCACCCGCAAAGGCGATTCTGTCAAATGGTGAGAATGCACACTGCACACTGAAACCGATTCAGTGGTGGGTGGAACAGGTACACACACATGCTCCTAGAGAAGTATACACACACATCAAAACATACGGTGAACCACGTCATCTATACTGCAACAGTTACGAGATACTCAACGAGGAACTATATCTGGAGTGGGTAATAGAAAACATATAGTTGATACATAAATAGGACAAGAGAGACGACAAATGAGTTATAGACTAACATATAAAGTAACATCTAAAGCATATCCATCAAAGGTATATACTTCTACTGCCGAATTCTGGGGGGACCATGAGAACGAGACATCTGCAACGGATATTCAAAACACTGCGTATACATCTGCGGGTGACATAGAGGGTGAGAGTTCGACTTTGAGTGGTGACGGTAAGTACGTGACATACGTAAAGACATACAAGGACAGGGCTGCATTCACAAAGTATACCTCAGAAACATCCAGTGGACTGAATGCTGAAGCAGTCGTACTCAATTTTCAACGAATAAACGAAGAAGAGTGACGCATAACGACTCCTTCATCTGGGGGTACAATGGTGTTCCATTTGTCCTCAGAGAGTCTGAGCATGACAAGTTCTTTGTGGAGTATGGTAAACTCACCAGACAACCATTGTCGTGGAAAGAAGAGTGCATAGAGACTGCTCGACTGATATATGAGACAGCAAACGAGATTCCGTTTGTCATGTTCAGTGGTGGACTTGACTCGCAGATTGTAGTAGAGGCATTTCGACTCTCAGGTGTTCCATTCAACGTTGTCACCATAAGATTCAATGACAACTGGAACTGGCATGATATCAAGTTTGCGATTGAGTGGTGCCAGACGCACAACATCAAACAAACCATCCTCGACATAGACCTTGTACATTTCCTAGAGAACGAAGCACTTGACATAGGCATTTCTTGTCAAGCACATTCTCCGCAATTCTGTGTGTTTCTGTGGGGAATAAATCAGATGGAAGGGTTTCCAGTAACAGGTTGGGGTGAACCAGAGCTGTCCAGAAGCAAAGATAATCTCAAGAGATGCTTTGTCATACAGGAAGAAGTTCATCTGGCTGCGGAGAAACATTTTATGTGCCAGAGAAGAGTGGGTGTACCATCGTTTTTCACGTATACACCAGAGATGAAAGTTAGTCAACTGATAGACCCAGAGACACTAAATTTTGCGAACTGCGTAAAATACAATGAGTATACGGACAACAACAGTTGGTTCTATGGAGCATCGAATTTTGTCAACGGCACTCCTGTCTTAAACGTGAATCCGGGCTATACTCAAGACCTGCAATGCCACAAGAACAACTTCTATCGTCACTATTTTCCAGACTTCAAGGTGCGTCCACAGATAACAAGTCGATGGAGAGAGGGGCATCCATACACGGACTACAACGGATTTGAGTTTATACCAGAATCCGTTTCTCAGTTAGAGGATGAAGTACGTGAAGAGTTGCAGAGAAGACTTCATGACACAGAAGACATATGGATGGATTATGATGAATGCGTCTTTAACCTGTTAGATGGGTATGAAGACCTATACTATGAGTTTCGTTCAAATCGAGTGATATGAGAAAGAAGGTTCTAATATACAACGTTGCCGACTACACCAGCACATCAACAACCAGATACTATATGCATGTGCTAGATGAGATAGGTGTAGACTACAAGGTTATCCTAAACAGAGAGTCAGATGATGACATAGTGGCGGACTATTATGTTCCTGTGCTATGGTATAAGAGAAAGGACTCAGTTGACTTGATGTCTGAGATAGTCATTCGAGAGAATCCTGATTACATTTTAGGACTTGAAGAACCGACACTGCCTATCGTTGCGGAGACCAATGATAAATTCGGTTTACCGGGCTATACAACCAAGGTTACGAACGTAGTGTGCTCCAAGGATGAGTGGGGTAAGTTCTGTAGACGTGTCGGCATAGGCATTCCAGACCACAAAATCATCACTACCCTGAGAGAACTAGAGGTCGATTATGACTTCATTCTCAAACCTGATTGGGGTAATGGCAGTACTCATGTAATCAAATCGACTACCAGAACCATTGATGAGGACATCTTTGACTATGACCAAGACTTTTTGGGTAGTCTGCTGTGTCAAAAAATGTTGTCGGTTGACGGGTTCATCTGCATCACCTTCTTTTGCAACGATACGGATGTCTATTTTACAAGTCTGAGCAATAGACTGGTGGACGAGAATGGTATTCCAATTTTGGACATAACCGGAGAGACCGAGCAAACCAAGAAGTACTTTGACATAGGTAAGAAGTATATACGTAAAGCAGTTAAGGCATTAGGGGCCAAGAACGTTCAAGGTATTTCCGAGATGCTTGTGGAAAACGGAAAAGTCTACTGGACAGACCCCAATTTTAGGTCAGGAACATTCTCATGCTTGTCTCTGTATAAGGAACATGGAGTTGACCATGCAAAAGAGTCTATTCGATCATTTCTAGACCCAGACTATGAGCCTTTTCTTGATTGGTCAACGAACAAGCACGTATCATGGATGGCAATAGATAACTCATACAGTTGGAGTGGTCTTTCCAACGAAACAGCAAAAACTGTAGCACCCAATATCAAACTGATAGACAACTACTACTGGAGTGGAGGATCGTTTCATCCAGAGCATGAGGTCACTAGTCAACCAAAGATTCTCATGGTATCAGGTGTCTCACCAAAAGACAATGACCGAATACTGAACTCCTACCGATTACGCAAGTGGCGATTATGAAGACTAGAGTATGATGTCCTTTGAAAGAACATAGTGCATGCTCTTTGGATTCAATGCCATATTCAGCACCACAAAAGTCATGTCCTTACCAGAAGGGTTGAACAACAGGTGTCTCTTACAGGTGTTTATGAAGTACATTGTGCCATGATTCCAATGCAGAATACGATCCTCTAGTATGAAGTACCCATCATAGGGGTTACAGTTCTCCAGAGGTATGAACAGTCGAAAACTATATATTGCCTTTCCGTAACTGTCTATATGTGGAGGAAAGTTGCCGCCCGGACCTAACCGTATCACATGACAACGAAACAACCATTTTTTAATCGGTTCAAAGCACTCTGCAAAGATATCATAGACAGGAGTAGGAACCACAAAATCTTCCTCTTCCAGATACACATCATGCTCGGCATTGTATTCCGGCAGACTGTCAAGGTCAGGACCAGGCCCAAGAATACCGTTAGAATTAGTGATGCTCAGTGCGATTCGATTATTGGGTAACTTACGAGGATTATACTGTGTCC
>LULM01000267.1_pt1 | contig 11489 bp, 26 predicted proteins | sample 728151 | NCBI WGS metagenome assembly LULM01 (sample SAMN03860289, study PRJNA289734) | marine metagenome | biome: seawater column; feature: ocean; material: water; isolation source: Red Sea water column Station 149 - depth 200m | place: Saudi Arabia: Red Sea | collected 2011-10-15 | depth 200 m
ACCTTGCCACGATACTTATGATAATCATACTTATCTTTAGTAAAGTGGTTCTTTAGAGCCAAATAACAACGGTAAGCATCAGCTGGCATCATTAACTTGCTCAAAACTATTAATGTATTTGACTGGCACTTCATACTCATTACCAACGAGATACCAATACTCACCCTCACGAACACCAAGATATTTCATTTGATCTTCCTCAAAATGTTTTTCACGCATTGCTGCTTGAATTTTTAAATGAAGTAATTCATCACGGGAAATCATACTGAGTAATTACTCTTCCGCTAACTTCTGGAAGTATGACAGTGCATCCTCTTCATCTGCACTAGCAGATGCTACAGGAGCAGCAACTGGTGCTTTACTCTTGAAGTCAGGAGTAAATGATCCACGACCTTCACTCTCATCGTCTAATTCTTCATCGAAAACACGACGAGTAGGTTGCTTCTGTCCTAAAACATAATCAAGACGCTTCTTCAAATCTTCATAAGACTTGAACTGATCTGCAGCCGTCAAAGCAGTCAAAGAATACTGCTTCTTCCACAATGCTTCTAGTGCATCGTCATCATCAAGCAATGGTGCTACTGAATCGAACTCTGACTTATCATAGTTCCAGTAACCATCCTTCTTAACGATCTTCAACTTGAAGTTTGCACCTTGCCAGAAGTCAAAAGGATTGATTGGTGTTTCATCCTCAAACTCTGGTTGCATTGCTTCCATAATCTTATCAAAGATCTTCTTACCAAACTTATAAAGGAAAACTTTTCCTTCATTAGTAGGATTAGAGGGATCTTTTACTACGTAGATATTTGCGTAGTATGAAAGCTTACGCTTCTGTCTACGAACTACATCTTTATCTGCTTCATTACCACTGTTCCATAACTCACGATTATGTTCAGAAACAGGATCTTTCTGATTAACCGTGGTCAAAGAGTTTTCAATATACCATCCACCAGGACCTTGGAATGCATGTGAATACATTTTTGCCCAAGGAATTTCTTCTCCTTCAGGAGAAGGTAAGAAACGAATTACAGCATAACCATTACCTGTTTTATCAAGTTCTGGTTTCCAGAGACGCTCATCAGCACCTCCACCTGCTGTGTTCATCTTCTCCACTTCTTTGACTAACTTTTGAGTCAAAGATCCTAGAGAGGACTGTTTTTTTAAGTCTTTAAATGACATTGGATTACCTCGGATTTTGTGAGATTTGGCTTGTGTGTACCCTGTATATGTTACAAGGAAAATTGGTTTTTGTCAATCTGAGTTCTTAAGGTTTCCACCATTTTACTCATTTGATTAAACACCTGACTCATATCAACGCTATTAGGAATGCCCATCATTGAAGCAGATTCAAGGATCTGATCCTTCATCATCTTCGCATCTGGATCATCCGATAAACTCAATCGAGCATAAAGAATCTGTTGTTTCTCAATCAATCTATTCAGAATCTCAACATGATAGAGTTGATCTTCTTTTGTCATCGAAGGAAACTTGAAAACATTTGAGTAAACTTCTTCTTGAAGTTCACTAATTTCGGCCATTTCCGCCCGAACCACTGGAGATTGAAAGAAACTCATTCAGGAACTTCTTCTTCAGTAGTGGTTTCTTCTGCAGGTGCTTCTACAGGAGGAGCTTCTGCTACGGGAGCAGGATTATTTGTTTCTTCAATTTGTTGTAGAACTTCAATTGCACCAATAAGTTTAACACGAGTCTCCTGTAAAGTATTCAACTGCTGTGTGACTTCTTGGAGTTGTTGTGTAAGATTTTGCAATACTTCACCGTTTTCAAGAGCCATGGATAATAACCTCCTTTAGAATTTTTTTGTAACGGGATACATCAATATTTAGAAAGGGAGAATATTTTTTGATTTTACGACTTACGGTTTCCCATACAGGATCTTTCAGTCGTTTATCAAAGTCCTTTCCATACCCTAGTATTCTATCATATATTACCATACTTTCAAGTGATATGTCACCCCCTAGATAACTCTTTAAAATTGGAGGGTGTCCTTTACTACAATCAAACATATCATCTACCTTTTTATTCTCAAATATAGTTGATGCTTCTTCCTTAAAAATATAAGTTAATGACTGCACCTTCTTCTTCCACTCTGTATATCTTCCTTCTCCTTCCTTAATCATCTCACCAATCCATACCGTTCCAGGATCAGTAGAGTATATAAAATTAGATACAAAGAACTCTTCTATTTCTTTATCATCCTTCTGTCGTGCAAACTTCTCAAACCAAAACCTATCCTTCCTCTTATAAAAGGCTTCATTAGTTGCTCTCACCTTGCCACGATACTTATGATAATCATACTTATCTTTAGTGAAGTGATTCTTTAGAGCCAAATAACAACGATAAGCATCAGCTGGCATCATCTACCTTCTCTAGATCTGTTTCTAATAGTAATGTGATTTCCTTCTATTGCAAACTCTAACTTATCTCTATGGTCCCACATCAATTCTTCATATAGATGATCTAACTTCTGCATATCATCCCACACATCTGTAGGGGTAGGTTCACCCCAGAAAGGATTCTCGTCTGGATTCATAGTGGTAACTTAGCTCGTGAACTACGTTTTAAGAAATTAAGTTCCTGTGCTTCATACTTAATCTTTTCCTTTAATGGTTTAGGAATAAGTTTAGGAACTGATTCTACATCAATGTTATTTTTCTCACAAAAGTGAATAACAGCATCAATATAATTCATGTCTTTATTTACCTGCACAAGCTTTTCTATTTCCTGTGCAAATCCAGCAGAAGAAAAAAACTTACTTGCAAGTACCTTCTCTAGTTCATTCTCCATTCTCTGACCCAGTATTGTGAGATACAAATTCCTTTATATACCGTACTAATAATTTAATATAATCCCCTTTATTTCTTTTGTCAAATACTTTAACTTCACCACCAGGTGTAACCATAATAGTGATAAGTTTTTTAACAGGAATCTCAGTTAATTCGTAGTACGCCGCAGCATAGAAGGTCTCCTGAACAAAGTAGTTTTCCAACCACTTCTCAGGTTTAATCTTCTCAGATGTTTTAAAATCTATTACCGCTAATTCACCCTCATATTCTGCTATACAATCAACTCTACCTGCAAGACCAAGGTACTCTGAGTAAAGGGTTCTTTCTATAGCGTGTATGTTATTTATCTTGTCCAAATAGGGAGCAGCATGATGAAACATAAACCTAGTAGCAGGAAGGTAATCCTCCCACACCAAATCTCTATTCTCCAAATATGCCTGAGCAGCTTCATGAAAATCTGTTCCACGGGCAGTTGCCTTCCTAGTAATTGCGTTTGCTTTTTCTTCTCCTATTCTCTTCCTCCACTCAACAAAAATCTGTCGATTGTAAAAGGAAGTTACAGAAGTAATAGAGGGAACCCACTGTCCATCAGGGAGCTCATATAATCTACATCCAGGAGTGTCTTTCTTTTTTAATTCAAGTTCACCGAGGTAATTATGATGAGTAAAATTCATTTAAACAAAAAACTAAAAGGACATTTACTATTGGTACTAGTCTTTGAAAATAATTTGGGAACCCAAACTCTATCCCTTTGACCTTCTTCTTGCTTCTTACTATACTCCTCATAGATAAGATCTATTTTATTTGGATCCTTTTCCTGAGATAAAATAATTCCATCGTCTGGATTAGAAGAATGAAAAGACATCCTAAAAAGAGGATCTCCTTTCCTTATTATAACAGGTTTTGATGGATTAACAATAGTAATACCCAAACTAGAACCCCGTGACCAATTAGATAAATTAAACCACCCACCAACAGCAATGAAATTATTATTCAATGATGTCATTGGATGATCATTAAATTCAAACCATACGTCATCATCATGAGTCCAAAATACAAATCTTGGAAACTTTAATTGAACGACTGGTCGAGGAGAATTAATATGTTCCTCATCCCCTTCTAAGATAGACTCATTGGTAGACCTAATGGTTGTAGTACCATCAGGACTTCTCATCACTTGTAGTTTAAAATTAATAGGAGAAATTCCTACAAAAGTTCTACTACTTTTATGTTTGAAAACAGGACATTTACTATAGACAAACCGTTCATCATCTAAATCACTTTGTCTTACTAAAGAATCATCAAACTGTCTATGGTTGACATTAATATAATGGATTGTCTTGTTAGACATATCATATGGTAGTTTCCATCTTAGCAAGTAGGTACTCTTTCACAAATCCAGAACGAACAATATCTTCGAGTCCAAATTCAATAATATCTACTGATGGCATGATACGAAGGATCTTCATAAAATCAATCACACCATTACGTTCATTAGTTTTAATAAGATCAGTTTGTGTGGCATCACCACAGAACATAATCTTAGAGTCTTGACCTACTCTTGTTATTATACTATCAAGTTCATGAAAATTCAAGTTTTGATATTCATCTACGATTACAATTGCTTTATCAAGTGTCGTTCCACGAATAAATGAAGTGCTCCAGAAGGAAATAGTTCCCTGTGTTTTAAGATTACCATACAACATTTCAAAGTCTGCTTCAGTAGGCATCTCAAACATGAACTTTACCATGTTCTTGTAAGGGATCTGATAAAGTGAGGACTTATCTTCATGATCGCCAGGAAGGAAGCCAATTTCACGAGTGCTAACAAGAGACCTAACGATATATATTTTTTCGTAAGGAGTTTTTTCGTCCAGGACATCTCTTAATGCATTGTAGAGTGTTATAAATGTCTTACCAGTACCAGCACAACCATAAGCTACCAAGTTCTGGTTGTTCTCATAACATCTAAAAAGATTTTCTTGATTTGGAGTTAGAGGAGTAATTGTCCTCATCAATTCCGTATTAATAGGTTTCTTTCTTTTCATTTGCTTACTACTCATTCCTACAGGAATAATTGATTTTCTACGAGACCGTGATTTGGCGGGCATATGAAAATTAAATAGGTTTTACTTTAGCACCAGGCATCTTCGATGCTCTATGAAGAACATCATTCCACCCAGGGTGTTTCTTAACCAACTTATCTTGGAACTCACCAACTTCTCCGACTCCAGCACATCCTTGGGACCAATCTTTATCCCAGTCGGGGTTGTCTTTTTTCCACTGATCGTATGCAGTCATAGACATAGAAAGTTCTTTAGTCTCTCCAGTCTTCAAGTTTTTAAGGGGATATGTAGGCATAGAATGTAATAATGTGTAAGCTTATTTAGGTCCATTCAAGAGCTTCAGATACAGAAGGAAAGTTTTCTACAAAAATATCCTTACAAGCATTTGCAATATCCATATGCTCCTTCTGTGTTCCATGTCCAGAACGTAAATTGATATAATGAATCCAGGATCTACAAGAACCAGTCATATAGATCTTAGTAGGAGTAGCAAGAGGTAATACAAACCTTGCACACTCCTTGGCAACACCTGCCTCTAACATCTGATTATATAATCCAAAAGCAGAACTAAACAAAGTATTCATCTGCCTATTAAACTTCTCAACCATCTCTGGTTCTAAGTCATCAATACTATTCTGTCTATTCTTATCATCCTGTCTACGAAGTTCTGGTAATTCAATTACTCCTAGAAGATTACTATCAGCATACCTCTGACTGAACTCTTGATAAGTAAAACTTCTGTGTCTTAATATCTGTGCAGCAATTGCCCTGGTAGTATTAATCTCCAAGGTCATATAAGCCTGCTCAAAGACACTCCAATGCCCATGTTTAATACAATACTTCAGTAGACCTGAGAACTTCTCATTCTCTTGGTTCTGAGGATTGCTAACACGAGCAACATATGCTATGTGTTTCTCTGCATCAGGAGTAACACTGACTAGGGTAATATCTTTATTCATATCTAATCTGGGTAACCATCATCGTCATCATAAGATTCGTCATAATCGGAGGGTGGGGAAGAAAATGCATCTGAGTTTCTATATGAATCAATATCTGAATAAACTTCAGATTCTAAAGCATCCACCAATTGCTTTAGGTTTCTAACAATGAGTTTAAGTCTTTCTTTTTCCATTTGGTTTCTCATTATTTAGAGAGTGCCAACAGAGGGATTTGAACCCCCGACCTTGGCTTTACAAAAGCCCTGCACTACCACTGTGCTATGTTGGCAAAGAGTGAGAGGTGAAATGTCAGTGACTATTTCAACTGAACTCCCGTTAACACTTACATCCCATCCTCCTTACTATTATTCGGGTGGTTTTGTAGGGAACGGTTTAGGATCATAACGGGTTAAGAACCCGTCACCTCTCAGACTCCCCCGCCTGGACTCGAACCAGGGACAGGGTGATTAACAGTCACCTGCTCTACCAACTGAGCTACAGGGGATTGTAAGGGTGGGAGGTAAGGTTTGAGTATGCTTACAAACACAGGGCATTGCTACTCTTAGTAATTTTTACTGTGTTGCATGAGTCCCATCTGGTTAAATGGTTCAGTTTGCTTCTTTCTCAAGAGGCACACTGCGAGTACCACCTCTGACTCATCACCTTAACTAGCCTATTGCCAGCAAGTTTAATTCAGTCACTCCCGTGTGAACCCGTCGATTCAACACAGAAATTATGGCACAAAAAAAGGAGAGTGTCAACCACTCTCCTTTAAGTCAAGTAAGACTATCTCACCTTGCACACACAACTTTTGATTCTGTGTGCTTGATGCCTCTGTATGTGAGTTCAGAGACTTGCTTTTGACAGGTCTTGCTGTCATTGGTGTCATATTTGACACCACGATAAGTGACTTGTGCCATTGTTTTACTCCTAAAGTAGTTGGATTTTAAGGCCCGTTCCTTTAGTCGTTTGCGTCCCCGAAGGGATGAACGATTCCGTTCCGCGACTTACTTGCGGCCCTAATGGGCTGAACGATATGTGCATATTAACACATAGTATACTATATAGTCAAGTAGTTGTGTAACATTCGATACTAATTTAATATTCTGTCTCTTATCCCTGCTGCAGACTTGTTATGTTCACATATTTTATTCAACCATATCCTCTCAGGAAGAGTAACTTCTCTTCCAAGTCTTATCTTACAAGAAATTTCTGTGACTCTTAACCTACTATCTTTAGAAAGCATACCACCCAGTAACAATATATTTGGTTTGTGACTCACTTACAATACCTCGATGAGGATGAGTCCAATATGCTGGCCATATTAACACATCTCCTGCTCTTGGTTGAAACTTTTTATCTTGAGTAGGAAATTCGGTTTCTCCCCCATCAGTTACATCATTAAGATATATCATCCATGCCAATACTCTTTTCTCTGCTGAACCATCTACTCCACCATCATTCTCACAATGTAAAGTAAAATATCCCTCACCAGGATTATACCTCTGTATCTTAAAGGTAGGAGCAATGTTCCAAGACTTTATCTTATTAATAAATGAATACTCTTTTTGATAATCATCAATACAAACACTTAAAGTTTGTGCCAACACACTATTAATAGGTGTCTTCCCTACAGTTTCCAAAAACATCTCAGTGTCTTTAGACCTCTGTCCTGGTTTATGCAAATGACTATTACCCTCAAAGAAAGTAATAATATTCTTACAATTTTCTCCAGATAATACAGACTCCTTATGTAAAATAAAATCTTTAGAAGGCATTGATTACTAAAGGTAAAAGATAATGCTCTGCTTGTTGTACTGCTCTCGTTACTGATTCAACAGTATCTCCAGGAAGAATAGGAACTTCTTGTTGTTTTATTATAGCACCAGAGTCCAACTCTTCTGTTACAAAATGAACTGAACAACCAGTTTCAGATTCACCTGCTTTAATTGCTCTTTCTACAGCATTAAGTCCCTTATACTTAGGCAACAATGATGGATGTAAATTTATAATGCGTCCAGAAAATGCCTCACAGAATTTCTTAGATACTATCCTCATCCATCCTGCCATTACAATAAGATCCACATTATATGCACCAAAAAGTGCAATGATCTCATCTTCATCCTTACTATAACAGGACCGTATATCTAATCTTTCTGCTCTCTTCTTGGCCTTACACTTCTTCTTATTGTAAACCATGATAACTACATCATGATCAGGACAAGAATGAACTATGTTTTCAAAGTTTGTTCCTTCACCGGAACACATAATACCAAGTCTCATTTTTTCTCCTGAATGTCATACTCTATCACAATTTTCTTACTAGTTCTACCACTGTGATCTGCTGTAGTATAATGACTCCACTCACCTTTAAGTAATGCTGCCATTACATTCTTATCAAGTCCACAGAGTTGCTCACAATTCTCAACCGATTTACGAACTGACTCTAAACCATCAGGATACTTTTTAAGTCTAAATCCATGTTTGTCTAGTTCATTACCTTCCTCATCATACTTCTTATCTTGTATGTCAGATTGAAATTCACTCATTGGCTCCAGTCCTGATAGGGTGGTTCATCTTCATCCACTGAATGTTTAAAGTGTTCAGTGTCAAAATAAGATGGTGGTAAAGGTTTCACATCATCATATGCTCCTGCCAATCTCTTCTTATGTTCTCTCTCATCTAATACTTCATTGATAAGAATCTTTATTTCTTTAACAAAGTTATCTTCCAGAAGACGACGAGGTTTAACCACCATAGGTTTATACTCTCTCTTCTCACTCTTAAACTTTGCCGCCTCTTCGGGAGTCATTTTAGGACTCAAACCTTGAGTGTCAATGTAATCAATCTTTCTTGAGTTGTCTGCCATGTTTATCAACCAAATCAAGTTTTTTTATTTGTCCTAGATTGGATTTCTGACGTTTCTTAATCTTCTTATATTCTTTTATAAGTTTATCAACCTCATCCTGAGATACATTAACTTTTAATTCTTGACCTTTAAATCCCTTTCCTTGTTGCTCTATGTAGTCATTAATCCCATTCTGAATCTCACCTTCAATGATGTCATTGATTTGATCCCGAATTTCATCAGTCATTTTCTTTTTTTCACCTTCTTAACTGGTGCTTTATACCCCCATTGATTGGGGTTTACCGTACCATGTCCATAATCAATCTTCTTAACAGAACCTTGACCATACCTATCATAATACATATCAAATACATTTCCCATCTTTCCAGAACGAGTAACATCTAATCGTTCTTCTCCATCAACAATATAAGTTACATTAAATGCATCACTAGGGAGTTTCCTATCTTTTGATTTTTCAAGTGTTGTTTTTTCTTGAATAATCTCACAGGAATAGTCAGAGGGATCAAATTTATTCTCTTCTTTCTTTTCTTCTGCCACTTGCTTTTCTGTTTTAGCTTTAGTAGTCACGACCTACCACCCCATTCAATATCTGGATATGCTTCCTTGACCTGATCATAAGTCACCGCATACTCCTCACTCAATTTCTTGTCCTTTGCAAGTATTATAATATTTGCTTCATCAGGATGAAGTCCTTCAAGCATCTGAATAAACATTGTCTCACGACGAATACCATTCAAAGTATCATTACCACCTTTCACAAAGTGATATAAATTCTTTGATTCTCTACGCAAAGAAGTATGATCCGTTCCCAATGGACTATCATTAGGTGTAAAAGGAACCTCCCCTTCAGGAATCAAAGAAACAACAGTCTCATCAAAATTCCAAATAAGAATAGAGACTAATGCCTCATTACGATATTCTTTTAAAGCTTCTACCTTTGCTATCTTGGATTTTTGTTTACCAACAAAGTCCAAAATCTCATGAACAAAGGGATTGGGTGGAAGTGCTGGAGGTTTAGCAGCGCTCTTTCTAGGAGTCTTTGCTACCACAGTGCTACTCTTCCTCGGTTTCTTCGGTGTTGCTGTCATTTTCGTTTTCAAACCTCACGGCTACAATTTCATCAGGAACTACATGTCCATTTTCGTCGAACATCTCTGGGTGAGTATAAACAAATTGGGGTGTAGTTTCGTAAGAATGTTGTCTTGCCATCCATCCTACCATACCTCCTACTATTAATGCAAGGAACGACACAATGGTCGTTAGGGTCAGGGTTACTATAGTAGTTTCCATGATGCTCCTCCAAGAGAATTTTTATTTTTTTCTAATGTCCAAGTAAAAATTAAGATGAAAAACAATTTCTCTATTCCAGAGGGCAATCAGTTTTCCAAACTTTACTTGAAAAGTTTTTGGTCTTTCAGTTCTTCTCCTATTACGTAACAATAATTCTACACCACGATTAATCTCTGTGGGTGTGTCTTTATTTAGAGTCCTTTTTCCTTCTTCCTGGTCTTCTGTCATGACTGTACCTCACTGCATCATCAAGAATAGTTCCCAAATAATTCATTATCTTTCTTGCTTGAGGTTTGGGAATGTGTCCATATGCCTCACGCAATTGCTGATGATTACTATCACGTCCTCCTTTAATATATTCCTGAAGTTCTACTACTTCACTAGCAAGTTCCTTAGCAGTAGAACTTCCAAGAAAAGCATCTATCTCTGCCCTTGTTGTTTTACGATACTTTAAAAACTCATAAAACCTCAGCTGCATTTTTCCCTCAAAAGCATACTCAATAGCATGTTCTATCATATCGTATACATTTTCAAAGTCGTCTTGCATTAGATCAGATTTTTTTCTTGAAGATACTTAACTGTTTCGGAACATCCACCAAGGTTAGTACCATTCAATACTACCTGCGGAAAGGTTGAACCTTGACCAAATTGCCCATAAAAACTTTCTCGATCAAAATGTTGATCAAGTTTATAGACAACATGTCTCAGTCCTGCTAACTCTAATACCTGTGCAACTTTGGTGCAAAAAGGGCATCCTTCCTTAGAATAAACTGTGAAATTCATCTCGTCTATTTAAAAATTTATTTAGTATGAGCAACGACTGAAGCCCAGTCTGCATCAAATAATTGCAATCCCTTATCAGTAAGAACATGATTATACATCTTCTCAAATACTGATGGTGGCATTGTAACTACTTGAGCACCAAGGGCAAAGGATGTAGATACACTCTTCACTCCTCGGATAGAAGCAGATAAAATCTGAGTCTTAATCCAGTGAGTCTGGTAAATCTCAGAGATGTCCTTGATAACATCTAACCCATTCACTGAGTTATCGTCAAGTCTTCCTACAAATGGTGAAACATATGTAGCACCTGCTTTAGCAGCAAGTATAGCCTGTGCTGCATCAAAAATCAAGGTAACATTAACCTTAACATTATCCCTTGACAAATGAGCACAAGTAAGAAGACCATCAGGAGAACAAGGAACCTTGATAGTTGCTACTTCTCCAAACTTCTCAGCAAGTCTACGACCCTCTGAGGTCATCGTATCACTATCACCCACTACTTCCATACTAATATCCATTATACCCAGGTCAGAGAGTTCCTGGTAGACCTCTTCTGGGTCTCTACCACTCTGCCTAATAAGAGTTGGGTTGGTAGTAACACCATCTATCAATCCTGTAGAGAAATGTTTTTCTATAAGGGAGGTGTCAGCAGTATCCAAAAATATTTTCATAAGAAAAATGTAACTAGAGTATCTATAAAAAAAGAGACCCTTTGTGAGGGTCTCTTTATCTTATCAGA
>LULM01000341.1_pt1 | contig 11428 bp, 20 predicted proteins | sample 728151 | NCBI WGS metagenome assembly LULM01 (sample SAMN03860289, study PRJNA289734) | marine metagenome | biome: seawater column; feature: ocean; material: water; isolation source: Red Sea water column Station 149 - depth 200m | place: Saudi Arabia: Red Sea | collected 2011-10-15 | depth 200 m
CTCTTCATTGGTAGCGTCCTTGCCTTCCATATCAACAAGGCCGTACACAGCCTGTACACACTTGATATTCTTCTGCTGAATAAGCACAGGAGAATCATTCGCAAGATTGTCGATCTGCTTGCGGTCTAGCTTGCCACACTTTTCACCACCGCTGGTGTCGTAGAAAGGATCACCCATGTTCTTGCATTGTACAGTACGACAACTGTACTGGTTATCTTCATTGTCCCACACCCTGTACAAATAAGTACGAATAAAAGGCCGAAACCTTACATTCTCTGCAAAAATGATATTCCTGCTTTCAGGGTCGTAAATCTTGTAGAACCCCCTGGGCAAAGTATTATCATTCTCATCTTCAGTATTGTAGTTAATAGACAGCCGAGAAAGGGAAGACTGCGGCCCTACAGGTTCACTACCTAAGAGCTTCTGTAAATCCTGCTCACTGCCGCCTTTTATGACATCAGATAAACTCTGGCTGTCGTTCAGCATCATCAACTCGTTCATATTTATACTCCTTTGAGTTTTTAGGTTTCCATTCTAGTTCTAAAATAGGCTCTAAGTCAAGCCAATTCTTTCCTATCTTTAATTCTATACCAATCGGCATAGTATACATAATGTTGTATCGTTCCTTACACTGATCGAATAACGATAGCATACCCCGGGTTAGTATGTCAACAGCTAAATCTTTCTCTTCTGGGTGTACATCTAAAACTATGCTATCATGTACTGTATTACAGATCACTGAACATAACTTTTCTTCCTTGATAAGATCGTATGTTTTAACCAGGGCCATCGGAAGAAGATCAGCGGTAGCAAAGCCCTGCACAGGATAATTCTTAACGGCAGTTGCAGAGGTTATTCCTCCCCAACGTGTTCTACGCACGTTTGGAAATAGATACTCTCTTCCAGAAGGTAAAGTTATTTTCTTTCTAGCCATAGCTTCCTGGGCTAGAGCCTCGTGCCACTGGGTAACTCCTGTGTATTTATCTTTGAAAGCTCTATAATAATCCTTCTGTCTTTCAGTGCCTGACACTCCACCGTACAGAGGCTTGAAGGTATGAGCTTTAGCTTCCTGACGGCTCACTCCCATCATTTCAGCCGTGAAGCTATGAACATCGAACCCTTCTTCAACTTCTCTGTAAACAGTACTATCTTCAGATAAAAAACCAGCCACACGAAATTCAAGCTGCTTGTAATCTCCCTCAAGTATAAATCCATTTTCCCACCTCGATACTATTGTTTTTCTAACTGGAAAAGTATTAGCCCTGGGCATATTTTGAAAGTTAGGGCTGCGTGAAGATAGTCTACCAGTAGCGGTAACACACTGCATAAAGTTAGGATGGATGAACTTTTTAGTAGTAAGAGCCTTCTCGATACCCTCTACAAAAGTTCTAAGATAGGTTTTTATAGAAGAGTACTCGCAGTACGCCCGTATAAAACTTTTTGCACTTTCACTTATGTCAGAGGTTAAACAATTGTTTAAAGTCTCTGAGTCCGTTTTAAACCCGTGGGCTGTACAGTCTAGAACAGTGGTCGGCTTTACAGAGAAACCTCCTACATCTATATTGTTAGTATATATAATACCTACACCAGCGCATCTTTTACAGATATACCTAGCTTTTGTGTAAGTACCGTCCTTCTTAGCTTTACTCGTTTTACCGAACCCTTTACATATAGGGCATTGACTAGCCGTAGTTTTATACACTTGCGTAGTATTTTTTTGCCACGCTGATCTAAAATCTCTCCTGTTCAAGTCGGTTCTTTTTTTCTGCCTTCTAGAGCCACGCTCATTAACGGTAGTTCCTATATTGAACATAGCAGCCCATTCTTTTTTATTGTTTACTTTTCTAGAATAAAAAAGCAAAGACCTGTCCTCTGAACTATCGTTATATTCTTGTTTTATATTTTGCAGAGCTTCTGTATCTATCTTAATACCCGCACGTTCTATATCTGTAAGAACTCGGGTCATATCCATAGAAAGTTTAGCTGTGTGTAGCAAAGTCACTGAAAGTACCTCCTAAGATTTCTACCTGCTTTTTTGCCAGTGCATAGCTGGCTATAACATCACCTTTACAATAAGTAGCTAACTCATCGAGAGGAAATTGATTTACATTCTTTCCTTCATCTTCATACTTCTTCATTATGAACTTCTCGGGCGTTTTTATATCCCGCCGTTTACAGCTATCTTCCAAGGACAATCCCCTTTTCATTCCCCGGGCTAGAATATATTCACACACCATCGTATCATAAATATTTCCATTGTATTCAAACCCACAATTTAAAAGATAAGAAAGATCAAATTTTATATTGTGGCCTATAAGTAGATCAGCCGAATGTAGTACACGTTGTATATACTTAAATTTATCCAGCTTTGCAGTGGTCGTATCAGTAAGCTCATCGTGATACACAGCTACGAACTCAGGGTCTACGCTGCTACTTTCAAGCAGAGAGTCCATAGCCCTGTGAGGTGAGGTTAGCATCCCTACCCCTACGAGATAGTTCCCCGTCAGATAAGGGGAAGGATCAAATGATCCATTTTCTTTTATAACAAAGGTAGTCTCAATGTCAAGGGTGACTATCATAGTACCTTCCTACATCTTTGTTTATGTCTACGGTTACAAAACCGTGAAAGCCGTTTATCTTATTCTTACTTACGTTTATGAAACGTGTCGTATCATCGTCATCTACATTTTTGCCTATGCCTAAAATTATATCAGCCTCGGCAGCTTTACCAGTTTTAGAACCGTCGAGCATAGAATAGTCGATGATCTGACTGCCCTCTGCATCGTATCCCGCCTGGGAAACAGCCCAGACTAGGCAATCGTTTCTCTTGGCTACTTCTCTAGCATAACAATACAGAGCTTTTAACCTTTCATCACCTCTGCCAAATTGACCCGATATTTTCATTTTGTCAAGCTGGTCAACAATGATCACAGATGGTTTATTCAACCCACAGTAAGAATCTAACTCTTCAATCGACGTACCTACCGAATCAAAAACTACCAGATTTTCTTTCACTTCTGCCCATTTTTGAAGTGAAGTTTCTATATTAGATTCAATATCTTGTACAGTACTCTTCAAGTAAGATGTTATGATTCTAAGTTTTATTTTAGAAGCCCGTTCTTCATTAGCCCAATAAAAAACAGAATGTCCTTGGCGAATGTACTCAGCTACTAAAAAACAACAAAAGGTTGTCTTACCGACCTCTGGACGAGCGAATATAATTCCCAAGTCTCCCCGGTTCAGTCCGGGTATTCTAGAAGACATCTGTTCTAGAGTGAATTTAAACTCTGAAGGTTGTTGTGTGTATTGTACAAGCTCTTCTAAATCTTCATTTACAATCGAAAAAGACTCGTGCGAGTTGATATCCTCACTCGCTGCTAAGTCTATCAGGCGTTGTAGCTCTGCAAAATCCCCGCCCTCGCCTGTCCAGATAGCCAGGGCTTTATTACCAATCTGCTTGGCTTTATCCCTACGCCAAAAGTTTTTAATCACATCGAATGCGATATCTTTATTTGGTAAATCTATTTCCGATAGAGAATGTATTAAATTCTCTGCACTTTCTTTTGTAGACTCGGGAAGAGCGGGGTTTAAATCTCTATGTACAGATAATAATTCATCAATCGTTATATCTCCCCCGTAGTGTTTCTGTGCGTAGAACACAGAATGTACAACGGGTACCCATTCTTTCGGAAACATATCCGTATCTAGAATATTTTTAGCTTTTTCCCAGAACTCACCCCTTAAACACAGGGCTAGAACTTTTTGTTCAATCACAGTTAAAAAACTCCTCGATTTCACTACTGGACAAATTCTTCAAATCAGTTTCTAGCACCTTAACCTTAACCGGAACATGGGGTTTTATCTGCTGTGCTATCTTTATAGACTTCATCGAAGCATCTTTGTCAAGGCAAATTATAGCCTCATCAAATTGACGTATATCACACAGAGATTGTTCTGTCAAGTGCGTTCCTAGAAGGGCTACGCCGTTGTACCGATCTGAGACTGAACAGGCAGAGGCACAGTCCTCTACTACCACCGCTGTTCTAGAATTTTGTTTACTTTGTACAATAAACGGCAACTTTGTTGCCCCGTATCTGTGCCACTTAGCCCCGTACCGTCCGAGCTTTCTTCCACAAGCATCTATTATCTGTTTATTCTTAATAATTAGGAAAACAGCCCTGTCCTGTTTTATATCATATACTACCTTTGTTCTACCCTCTGTGTACGCCGCAAAACAATTGACTCTTTTGAGATAATCTACCGCTTTCTCGCTTCTATTTATATCTACAAAGAAATGATTGTTGACATTGAACTCTTCTTTTATTACTTTAGAATTACTGTCCTTGAAACTTTTTTTATTTATATTGTCTTGTATTTTACCTGAAAGATTACAATCTGCGTGATAGCAATTATATAAAATATACGCACCCATGTTCGTAGCTGTGAATGTATTTTCTTTTTGACATTTAGGGCAGTCATCCCTGGAAGTCTCTCCTGGGTACAGAGAAATGGCAGAAAGATAATCAGTCAAATTCATCGTTGACATCCAAACCATTGTTGTAGCTATTAACTACACCTTTTAAATTTTGTCTTCTCTTTATCTTTTCTTTCTTTTTGTTCTCTATCCTTTTTGGTTTGTATTCTTCATCGGATAAAGTAGCAGCAACTGGATTTCTTTTCTTAGGTTGTTTATCTAACCTACGATAGTTAATCTTTGGCATCTTACCCTCTAGGTTTTCTCAACAGTCTATTTAACACTCTTTTCCAAAAAGGTAAAGGGGGTTTATAATCTTTGAATAAATCTAACTGTTGATCTGTATCTTTCTTCTTATTCCAAGGTGTAGGGTCTTCATCTGGATAGGGATGATATACACCAATGAAATCGTCATGTCTAACCTTTTTAATGTATATATTAACCCCCCCAAAGGGTATAATAGGGTAACACGAGATTTTACTCTTGTCAACACCTTTTTTAGATTTTTTTCCTTGACGTTTCATTCCGTGCAAATTAGACTGTCTGAGTAGAATAGTCAACAGGAAAATGACCCGTGGCAAATAACGTATTTTTATTAGACACAATTTTATCCTTGACCCAACTGGCCGAGCGTGATATACGCAAGTATGGCTACAACCCTGACAATCCCGACTCGGCAGATGCCTATTGGTCTGACTTGTGGTGCGAGTACGATCTTGAGGATTGGGAGCCTTTACAATTGGGGTTGACAATCGGGCAGAAAAGGTTTAAGGTGTTTATTATGAAAGAAGAGGGATGAAATGAAAACAGAACTTGTAGTTGTACACGCCCCCGATAATACAAAGGGTTCGTACCTTAAAAAGGTTGTAGGTAATACGATTTTTACCGTGACCTTTACCAAGATGAACGGCGAGTCGAGGGTGATGAATTGTAGGCTCAATGTTGTAAAGGGTACGAGCGGCAAATCCAATCATCTAAAAGAAGATCAGTTTTTGACAGCTTATGATTTACAGAAGAAAGGGTTCCGGGCTGTGAATGTTTCTGGGATTTGTAGTTTTAAATCTCGGGGTAAAGAGTATCAGTTCATTGAGGAGTATTTGTAGGTGCAAACTTTTTTACCCTACCCTAACTTTGCAGATAGCTTAGATTGTTTAGATTATCGAAGGTTGGGCAAACAGCGTGTAGAAGCCTATCAGATAATCAATGCTCTAGAAGGTAAGAGCAAGGGATGGGTAAATCATCCAGCTACAAAGATGTGGGCTGATAATGTTGAAGCTCTAAAACTTTATTGTAATATCGCTATTGACAAATGGATAGCGCGGGGCTATAAAAACACGATGAAGTTCTATTCTGTAAAAGACACAGTAACGATGCCCACTTGGATTGGCGACTTAAATTTACACGCCAGCCATCGTTCTAACCTTCTGCGTAAAGATCCGGAGTTCTACGGGCAGTACGGTTGGAAAGACCCCCATGATTTAGAGTATGTTTGGCCTGTAAGATAGCAACCTGACCGGGTGAAGGAGGACTAAGATATGCCCAAAATCAGTTTTCAGGAAGCCACCGATCTCCCTAATGAGAAAGCGCTTCACGCCTTTCGGAAGGCGCTCAAGTACGGTCGCCTGTCGCCTCTCCCCCATGACGATAATTATGTGGGGAATTTTCTTTATGTCGGGCGAATCGTGAAGAAGGGCGACGCCTTCCAGGATCGGCGCAGTGGCGAAATTGTAAAGGCAATATAATGCTACACTGTAAAGAGTGCGATAGTTCTGAAATTGGGTGGGACGCCTGGGTAGATGAAAATGATGAGGTAATAGTTACTTTTGACAATTATAAGTGTCTAAATTGTTCTACAGAAAAACCAGAGCTTGTTGAAAAATAGGATATAAAAATGCTAACCCTACAACACATTACAATAAATACAAAAGACTTAAATAAATCTATGGAATTTTATGAAGAGGTTTTTAGTTTTATGAAGACTGAAAGACCTCACTTTCCCTTTCTGGGTGCTTGGTACTGGATCGAGCCTAAAAAAACCATGTTACATATACAGCATACTGACCGTTCGACGCCAGGGCATTTTCCTGTAGATCATATTGCTCTAGACGCTACTGAACCGGGGGAAAATGTTGTTGATGAATATGAGCGTTGGGCTGCGTTTTTAACACGTTTTTACATACTAAATAAGTGGTCACTTGATGTTGAATTTCATTCTTTTGATCCTAAAAAATTTCTACAGATATTTATCACTGATCCTATCAATTCTGTAAAATGGGAATTGAACTTTCCTGTGGGGGTTGAGTAATAAATAATGTATGATTACATGGCAACTTTGGTGAGAGTAATTGATGGGGACACGGTTGATTGTGATATCGACCTGGGGTTCGGGGTTTGGTTGAAGAACCAGCGGGTGCGTTTATACGGTATCAATACCCCCGAGACTAGAACCAGAGACTTAAAAGAAAAAGAAGCTGGTCTAGCGGCCAAGGCTAGGCTGATCGAACTTCTACCTGAAAAGTTTGTTTTAACATCTGTGAAAGATAAGAAGGGAAAGTTCGGTAGAATTTTAGGGATTATAAATGTTCCCCAGACTAAAATCCTTGACAAAGACGGGAAGAAGGTTAAACATATATTCTTGGATGTTAACAGACTTCTGGTGGAAGAGGGCCATGCTAAAAAAGCAGAGTATTAATTTTAACAATTCTTTAAAACAGATTAGAAAAGATGTTGATATGACACAGGAGGAATTAGCAGTTCGCTCGGGTGTTAATCGTTCGTACATCTCCCAGATCGAAACTAACTATCGTCAACCTACCGCTTTCATTCTTAATAGTTTGTTAATGTCTATGGGGCATCGGTTGACAATCGTTGAGGATTGTGATTAATGTCTCGTATGTACAGACATTGGTTTTGGCACTCTAAGGCTATGCACTGGCTAGAAGGAAGAATTGTTAAATTGAATAATTATATTTGGCGCAAACGGTGGAGCGGTAAATTTAGAAATGTTAGATGAAAAACAAGAATTTCAGCTTAGAAAAAAGATAGCTAGGGAAGTATGGAAATTCTTAGAGGATAACTATAAAGACAATACCAGTGGTACGAGTTTTTATAAACATCCTCTTTTTACAGAGACTGTTCTAGACACTGTTTTAGAATTTTTGTTTGATGTTAACCCTATAACGCAAATAACGATGACGATGATCCATCAATCGTTGGCTAAAACCTCCTCCCAGGTCATATCGGAGGAAGCACAGAAGTTCATGGCTATGGCTATTAGCGAGGAGGAAGAAGAAGAAGGTGGAGGAACTGTCCACTGATGAAAATTATTGAATCAGTTGCGGAGATGAGGGATTATTCCCAGAGATTAAAACGGGATGGTAAGATTGTTTCTTTTGTAGGTACTGATGGAGGTATGCACGAGGGGCATATGCGCCTAGTAGAAGTTGCTAAAAATAATTCAGATGTGGTTATATTAAGTACAGATAACGGTGTTAATTACCATAGTCATACATTTAATAAAGGCTATGATTATAAATTTTTTTTAAACACCTTTAAAAATCACGACAAAGATTTGTGTAAATCTAATGGGGTTGATGTTTTATTTAGACCTGATCCAAAGGAATATTTTCCTTATGGCTTTAATCTTAATATAGAAATTTCTGATACAGTTATTGCTAGGCTAAAGCAGAAATTTCAAGATAATACTATTGTGAATAAAATTTGTATTCAAGAATATTTACAGCATTTCAATATAATATTACCTGATGTAATCTTACTAGGTCAGAAAGATATTTTCCAAACTTGGACTATAGAACAACTTGTAAAAAGATTAAATTTTGACATTGACGTTATTGCAGTTCCTACGGTTCGAGATAAAGATAATGTAGCGTATGCAACTCGTCTACTGCATTCAGCACCCGGAGGTCATATAGTAACAAAAGTAGGTCATAAAAAACGTATAAAGTGTATCTATCAAGTTTTACAGGAGGTAGCTAGTTGGGATGATTTTCCCTCGATTGCTAAAATAAAGAATTATATAGAGGGAAAAATAATTGACAATGGTGGGGAGGTTAGGTACGTTGTCGTTTGCTGCCCTGTAACTATGGTTGAATTTAATGATATAAATCTTGTTCAGCGTCCCGTTGCTATAGTTGTGTCTGCAAGCTTTAATCATGTTATGTTTTGTGATAATATTATAACATCTTTGATATAATACTGGAGGATTGTTAATTGACAAAAATCGTTGACCAAAAAATCGTTGACCAAAAAATCGTTGACCTAGATTTTGAACCCCGCCCGGACGGTAAATACAACGTGTGGCAGTCCCGCACATTGGTAGAGCTTGGGGAATTGACCGAAAAGAAAGCCTACAATATTTATACTAAATATTCTGTTGACATTCCTAGTCGCTGGCTGCTAGTAGATGTTGTTGATCAGCCAGGGAACAGTTAAATGAAACCTAAACTTTTGAGCTATACAAACGCCAAGGCTAATAAGTCCGTTGATTTTGGCTGGCTTAACTTTATGCTCTATCTAGCACCTAATGATCTATCTGGATATAACGTCTGTCCAAGCGCTAGCCCTGAGTGTATCGAGGTTTGTTTGAACTATTCCGGATATGGAATGTATGAGCGCACACAAAAGTCTAGAGTATTAAAAACAATTCAATATATAAAAAATCGTCAATCGTTTCTCGAAAAACTGGACCGGGACGTTGTCCGTTGTGTGAAATATACAATTCTAAAAAAAGATTTAAAACCTTGTTTTCGTTTTGACGGCACAAGTGATTTATTTATTGCCCAACATTTTCTAGAAAAGTATCCCAATGTTCAATTTTATGATTACACAAAAGTGTATAGTAGATTAGAAAAATCGTTGGCCTACAAAAATTATCATTTAACTTTTAGCTACTCGGGCCGAAATATCGTTGATTGCAAAAAAGCCCTGGCCCGGGGCTTCAACGTGGCGGTGAGTTTTAAAGATTGTTTACCTAAAGAATTATGGGGTTATCCGGTCATTGACGGGGATAAGCACGATCTGCGGTTTTTAGATCCCGGGCCTTGTATCATAGGATTGAAACCGAAGGGCCACCGGGCAAAAAGAATAGATAACGCTTTCTTTATGGCTGTGGATAAGTTATAAGAGGATACCTTCAATCAACCAAGGATTTGAGACGATGTTAGACCAGGAAACACAAGTTTATGAGCATGACCAAATTGCCGATCTGTCAGCCTTCGATTTTAAGTTTGAGAAACGCCGCTCGGGCTGGCAGGACCTTGACGGCACTTGGTACCCGGATGATGACCTGACCGTTGCGGTGTTAGCGCCGGACCAATTGGCTAGCCTTAAAACTGGGGCTGTGGTCAATACCAGCCTCGGCACTGGCGGGGCCAAAATGGGCGATTTCGGTGGACGCTACAAATTGGTCGATCACGTTGACTTTTTCGATCAGGCCACTCAGGCGATCATGGCCCAGGATGATCTTGACTGGCATAACGTCCAGGTCATAGATAAGGTTTATGAATGGGGTTCCAAGGTGCAACGCTCCGTGCATTTTCTAAGCCACACAAAGAACTTTGGCGGCTCGGACGATGTTTGCCTACGCTCGGATACTTTCAACTCGGTTGATCAATCCTGGCAATTCCAGCAGTTCATTGGGGCTTATCGGGATTTATGCCGCAACACTCTTGTTTTCGGAGGGGAGCGCACCTACCATACAAAGCGCCGTCACACCTCTAACCTGAACATCCCGGCGATTATCGGCAAGGCTTCCTCTGCCCTAAGTTTGTTCGCGTCTAATGTTGAAATGTTGGATCAACTCCGCTCAATTCGCTGTTCCGAGACTGAGGCAATCGAACTGTTTTCAAAAACTATATGTAGAAAAAACGTGAAACCCTCGGACCGGGTTGATTTCCTGGGCAATGCTGTTGAGCAAGTGGCCGAACCCGTCAATAAAAAGAAACTCGATTATCTTGTCTACAGATATCGAGAAGATTTGCGTGATTTGGGCGATAACTTGTGGCTGGTTTACAATTGTTTGACGCACTGGTCTACGCACGTCAATGAAACGTGGGAGCGTGAAACCCTTGATCACAACGGGAACACAATTATTACAGAGCTAAAGACTGGCCAAGACGGGGCAAAGCATCATAGGGTTAGACGGATGCGAGAAGCCGAGGTTGCCGGGGTTCTAGCTTCACCGGAATGGCAAGAGAAACTGGCGGCTTGATTTGGAAGTCCTGCTAGTAATCTACAGATTATGCCTTGTATCCGTTGTGTTAATGGTGCTATGGTATCTAATCGCTTAGTTCTCCCTTGAGTGCCCCTGTCTCCCTGGGCACTCTCAACCTAGGCCCGGGCGATGTAAAACCATTGTCCGGGCCGCTTTTTCTAAGAGGTTCAATATGCCGAAGGATCAAGTCCAGATACCGATTGAAAACCGGGATCAAGTCCGGGTTTTGGATATCGAAGAGAAAAGCCGGGACGTTTGGCGTCAATCTAGCTGGAGTAATCAACCGGAAGCGAAGGTATATGACTGGTTCACAGAACTTGAACGTGGGCTGGTCTATCCCTGGCTGCGCAGGAGTTCGACCAATGGCCAGTGAGCATTCAATGAGATTAAGGGCTAGCTGGTGGTCTCAGCATCAGCACCGTGAACGTGTCAGGAAAGGGGCGGAGAAGAACGGTCCTAACAATACAGTCCGTGACCAAGAGCTAGTCGCTCAATGGCTGGCTGATAATGAACCGACTATTTGCCCCGGGTGGGGTTACAAACGAAAGCAATATGAAGGATAAAAGAAACCAGCCCCGGCCTAACCCGCCGGGGTTTTTTCTTGTTTTCTGTTCTAGCCCTGATATGCTTCCAGGCTGACAAGAGCGATAGGAGTTTAGGCAATGATATTAGAAGAAGAAAAAGTCTCGTGGACTTGTGGCCGAAACCATAGCCTCACTAGA